>Ga0163179_10002225_pt1 | contig 13602 bp, 22 predicted proteins | sample AtlANTMetagenome_FD_109643 | JGI IMG/M metagenome (GOLD analysis project Ga0163179, IMG submission 109643) | Marine eukaryotic phytoplankton communities from the Atlantic Ocean - Atlantic ANT 2 Metagenome | ecosystem: Environmental > Aquatic > Marine > Oceanic | place: North Atlantic Ocean...
GCCAACGAACGGGCATGGAATCAAGGCGCCGAGGAAGTCACTGATGGGCAAGTTGATTCCGATGCAGAAGTCAGGGCCATTGGAGACTGGTATAGGCAGAAAGTGGCAGAGTCTCAGGCTGGCAGTACAACAGATATAGAGACAGATATAAATGGAGATAGCTGGGAGAATGACCAGACAACTGAAGTCCGAGGACAAGCCTCTATCCCTTTCAATCCGACCGGTGATGGTATACAAGATGCAGCAAATTATGGCAACCAGGCCACCAAATGGTTCGCTGAACAATTCGTGCCAAGCTTGAACCGTCAGGCTATGAAGGAGGCCGACGAAATAGGAGAATCCGGCAAATTCCACCTAAAGCGTTTCGTGGGTGAAGTGCCAGAACTTGGAGACGCCTCAGCAGCATTCGAGCACTATGTAGACAAAATAACTTAAAAGCGATTATTTTTAACAGGCCAAGTAATATGCATGCCGAATGCTAAGAGAAAAATAAAGCCGTAAACAAAAATAATTGAACCCATAGAATCACCCCTTAGATTTAATGTATCCGTTATCAATTAGCCATTCTTCGGTCATCGGCGTAGGCGTGTAGACCTCCCACATTCGGCCGCGAGCGCAGGCGTTCAAGGCCTTTACTGTCATATGTGGAGTATGGCCAGCCCATAAAGCCTCCTGCTCCCAAGGCAACGGAGATTTGTCGTAAGTCGAAGCAGCTATTGCTCTCCATACACCAGGGATATCTTCCTCGTTATGGATGATTGCAAGCATTGTGTTATCAATAGTTCCAGCCATACAGTCTTGTGCTGCATGCCAGCCTTCATGACGAATCACAGTAATCGCAACATGCGGATACTGAGCGTAGTATTTATTTAAGAAGAAATTATTCGTTGGAGTGTGATATGAACCACGGGTGCCATCTGGAAAATATTTCTCATCGGCGATGTATACACCCACTCCACTCATGTTCAAGGCTAGAACCAACTCGTCGAATTCAGCTCTAGTGCCCTTGTCCTCGAATGTTGTGAAATGACCGGCCAAGTCAGAAGAGCTTCCTATTCTGTCGACTCCATCAGTGCATTCCTTGAGCAGCATGCACCCAAGTGAATGATATGTTTTCCATGCTTTTATTTCGGGATCCGAAGCAAGCGCAGGACTGCTAAAACATAGGGCTGCAAAAAGAGCAGCTAATAATTTTTTCATTTGTCTTGTACGTCTTCAAAACAGCTGGGATCTGTACCTTTCGCAATCGTTAGCCAAATATTTATTCGTGTCCGAGTTGGAATATCGGAATCACTTAAATCATGGGTTAACCAATGAAAATCCTTGCAACTAAGAATAGGAGGAGAGGTTGTAGCAATGGTAGTCGATAAAAGGAAGCCAAGCATTTTATTTCCCAGTACAAATAAATGACTATTATTAAGCTCAGTTGACCTAACTATAGGAATGGCAGAAGCTGTAGCGCATGAGCCAATAAAGGGGGCAAACGAAGAGCCCAAGAAGAAAGGGCTAATCGAAAACCTCAAAGAAAAGCTAAACGATAAGGATGAACAGTTTGAATATATAAGCGTTCTTGTCAGGCTATTAGTGGTGGTCTGGAGTGGTGGGATTGTAACCCTTAACTATATCCAGATACCTGGACTAACTAATGGTGAAAAACAGGACATCACTTTTCCTGCGAGTCTGCTCGCGGGCGGATTAGCCAGTTTTGGATTAGAAAAATCTGGCAGCAAAAAGGGTGATGGAACTTTTCAAGTCGAAGAGAAAGATAAGCCCATGACCAAGACGGAAATGGAAGCTGCAATGGCTGCCCAGAGCGGTGCGTATCAAACAATCAGGATTGAAACTCCGATTAAGATTCTCGGAGCACAAGTTGTTGACCAGAACCCACCAGCAGAATCATGACAGACCCACTATCTCTTGATGCAACCCAAGAAACCAAGCTTGTTGTTCAAGCACTAAAGATTGAACGGCTGGAGGAAAAACAAGAGGAGCTCCGTGAGCGACTTAAAGCTGTTGAGAAATGGGTCATTTCTGCAGCTGCAGTGATCGCAGCAGGAGTTACTCTGATCGGTTTCGCTACTAATATCTCTAAGGCTTATTTGTGATTTAGATAGCATGAAGTAAATAACCATTGCATCAAGAACATGAAGTGGATGCTTGGGGCATTATTGCTCTTGGCTGCGGGGCCAGTACAAGCCGATATAACTCATCGACTCTCAACATCAACTCAGCTCTCTGTTGATGGCGCGGCTACTCAGGCTCAGCGTATTGGGAGCACTTATTCCGTGTCCGGCAATAACATCAGAGTAAGTGCGGCAAATAACTCCGTGTTCGGCGGATTAACGGCTGGTTCAGCAACAGCCGCACCGACAATGAAAGTCGGAACCTACGACCAAAATGTTTCGGGCAGCGCCTTTAGTTTTAGTGAGTCATACACTCAAGGGGACGGCATCCCTGCTATCGGCTCAGGCGTAGATGTCGCTGGCGGAGTTGTTGCTGATATGCCGGCTTTCGGTGTGGTGACCACGCAAAGTGGTGGCGTGGCAGGTACGTTGGCGGGCACGATAAATACGGCTGGACTTGTTACGGTTGTAGCAGGCGGGGCTGGCACAACGGCTACAGGCCAGTTCGTCTCCGAAGTAACTATCAGATGACTAATGCTGCTCCTGCTAAACATCATTGCCATTTTCTTGATCTTGGTTCTGCTTGGCTACTTACTTAGAGTCATCTACGAAAACTCTCACCCCAATCACCCGCAGTGAGAAGGTTCCTCCTATTTATTTTTCTTCTGGTAACTCCAGCTCAGGCAGTTCCTATTGTGCCCAATTTTTCCCAGGGGCAAATGACCTCAAGGACAGAGCAAACAACAAACGTTACTGAGAATATAGTTTCAATAGACTATGCGACAGGTTGGCAATATTCTGTTACAGGTACAAACGTACAGCCCTCTGGCGGGTCATTGAGTCCCTCTGCAGTTAGTCAATCAACCCAAAGCAATAATGGTGTCAACTCTACATGGACTGGACTCAATATTTCACAAAAACCAAACTGGTCAATAGTCAATCCAGGCGCCGCATTCCAGTTCACAGAAACTTACTCTGGTCCCGGACTTTCACAAGTTACACGAATAGAAAGAACCACCGCAATAGAATCAATCACAGAGACAACTTCTGTCTTCCAGCAATAATTCTCTCAATCCTTGCGCTATTACCCCAACCTGCACGCGCTAATGGTGATGTTGGCGGTGTCTCTGCCACCGCTAATCCTGTTGCCACTTCTTCTGGGTCCGTCACTAATCAGGCAATCCAAGTATTACAAGGCCCCTATATCAACAATTCCTATGGAGATGGTGTCTCCTGCCAGGGCCCAACGCTAAACATCACGCCGTATGCAACTCGAGCCTTAAGTTATTCACTTCCCTATGAGGCCTATTACAATTCGCCTGTCTATTCAACACTAGATGCTGATGATGATGGAATGGTAGATGAGCCTGGGGAAATCCTTTACAACGTCCCAACTAGAACGGGGCAGAAGGATTCTCACTCGTGGAGTGCTGGCCTGAGTGCAACCGTTAGCTTCCCACTAGATGGTGGCCTGCAAAGACGATGTAAAGAGGCTGCAGATGCACAGACTAATTTGAAGAAACAAATCCTAGCCAATAAGAGGCTTGATTTCGAAATGGCGCGACTGAAGCATTGCGGAGCAGCGATGAAGTCGGGCGTTATGTTTCATCCACGCAGCCCTTATCGAGGCGTGTGTTCTGACATTGTTTTAGTCAATCCTCCGAACACCTTGCCTAAGCACAAGCATCAGATCACTTCTTCCGCAGACTCCGCTGCTCCTCCCGCTTCTGTGCAGTCGAAAGAGTCTTTGTCTTCCCTCGAATCGCCGCAATCTTCTTCACTAGCTTCTTCACCGTCGGCTTTATTAACTTCAGAAGATAATCACCAAGGGGCTTTGCTAGGACCGCCGCTGTCGTTGCCAATACGGCAATAGTCGTAGTAGTGACTACAACCGGAATCTCCGGCAGCTGATTATTAATAATCTCCACAACTGGAAGCCGTTCTTCGATTGCAACGCACTTGCCGTTTTGAAGTTCGTAGCGAATGATGATTGCCGACTGGCTCTTGTTCTTGGAACCAATGGGCAGCGATCCCGGCAATGGGCATGGGAGTACGGGAGGGACAGCGGCTCCAGGTATCTCTGGCTTGTCTGGCGGTGGGTCCTCCGTATCCTTGGCAGGATTAATTTTCGGGACTGGCGCAGGGGATGAGAAAATTAAATCCTCAGGGCTGTATATCAGCGGATCAAAGAACGGCATGCTGCCGTCGCAAAATATCTGAACACCTCTAGGGTCGTCATCACGAAGAATCTTGGATCGGTTGGACTCTTTATGTGCCCTGACACAACCGGGAATTTCGATGACCGGTGTCCCAATAATCAACGTTACGGGCGGGGCTTCTGGTAACGCATTGAATGGAGATGTCGTCCAATCATCAATAGCAGGGATATCGATACTTGATATCCCGACATCAATCGCTCCTATCTCTGGAATAGTCGGCATAACCGCATGGCGCTAATCAGAGAGACGTCAGAGCCTCTTCAAGACTTGCCTCTTCAATATCGACCAACGAACCCTTCGACCTGCGAATGATTCTGAGCGCTTCTAAGTCCTTCTCTTTCTTCCCACCGTCATATACCCAGGCATACCCTTCATCAATCATTAATTCGTTGAGGGACACTCCTTGTTCGTCAATGTAGAGCCAGCCCAGAACGCGACCATACTTACCCACCCCACCATCAAGTTGAGTGCGAATGAACAGCTGAGCAGCACCGCTAGCAGCAGGTTCCAATTTCGTCGTGAGCCATTCGGTCGCGTCAATGCCAAGGACTTTCTCCTCTAGGTCTCGTGTTCGTTTCTCTGGAGTGTCGACACCAGCGACGCGCACACGCTCAGTCTTGGTAATGCCAAATCCCAGGTCAAACTCGCAGTCCAACGTGTCACCATCAACGATCTTGACGACCTTCCTCACCCTGTAATTCCAGCAGCTCATTCTGCTAGGAGGCTCTAGAGCTCCCATCAGAATGAAAACGGCTGCTCAGGTATGAACGAATTAGCGGGCGCCGATGACTCCCCCGTCTTTTCACCGCCTATAGAAGGGATGGCAGGACCAGTCATTGAGGGTAATGGTGGCAATGGCGGAATCGCCATCGCGTCCCCGATAAGCCCAGGCAGTGCGCCAGTGACCTGCTCCATGACGTAGGACTTCGCCTTGTCCTGATTAACAGGATTAGTGACATAGAAATACAGGTAAATTCCTGCACCTGCTATACCTCCTGAGATTAACAGCGAGAGTACAGCTATACCGTCTAGAACTTTACGCATAACCTTCATGCATGTATTCAGCCCCACTTAGAGCAGAGCTGAACATGATCGCAATAAGTCTAATCAGAAGACGTATTTAGCGCCGAGCTTACCGCCGTAGGAATTGTCGTCGTCGCCTGTGATGAAGCTCAGCTCACCATAGCCAGAGAGTTTCTCGGTAATAGCAATAGAACCACCGGTCTTGCCGCTGAATTCTGTTTCATTATCGATGCCATCTACAGCCACTAAGCTTGGCCCAGCCTGGATATAAAAAGCTCCACGATCGCTCGCAGCTTCAAATCCCACATGAAAATCTGTGGTGGCAGCTTTGTAATCAGAACCAACCCAACCTGAATTGACTTCTGTGTTCAGGTAAACGTCAGCCATAGCAGCCTGGCCTGTGGCCGCAAAAGCTAGTGCTATAAGAATTGAATTAATCTTGCTCATTGATCTCCGTCAAGGAGTTTAAACATCACCAATACTAGTGCAAATAAATCGATAATTTCTTACGTAGAGACAGCTATTTGATTGGATTATGAGTATTTAATGATTGATTAATACCCTTAACTAACTGGATGGGCTTACATAAGTAACATATCTCTGCATCGGTAGGCTTGCACTACAGAGGAAAGGGCATTAAGTTCCGGCCAGTTGCAGAAGCAGATTGCCTCCAACACCGTTTCGGGTGGAACTAGTAGGCCAAACGGAAATGCCTCAATGCGTTGCCCTCGCTGCGATGGAGAACGAATACACGCAATTCCCTGCCCTCTCAACAATGGCAGAGGACCATTGCGGAATCGCGCTCGTTGAGCGTGTTCTGAAGAACCACAAGGAGGCTTGGACCCCCTTGAATCATCCCACGATGACACTAAATATTAGGGCTGATCATATCTCGATCGAAAGATTGCGGAATGATCAGAAAGACATGGTCTTCAGTGTTCAATCACTAAGCAATATCCATCCTGCCATTATGCGAGTGGCAACAGGTAGCAGTCTCCCGGAAGATGTCTTCTATGTCAGACCACCATGCAAGACATATCAAGACGGCAATAGCGAGCCATATGCATGGAGCGCTGAACAGTACGAGCATCAACTCGCAGAGGCACGGTGCTCAGCATTGGATTATCTAAATAAAATCGAAGACGGAGTATCGACAGAGCATGCAGGCGGAGTTCTTATTAGTAGCTACCTTCAGAATGCTGTCATTACCGGAAGCCTTCGTGCATGGATCGACATGCTTGACAAGAGGTCAGGACCCTATGAATCGTTTGAGATTAAATTACTTATAGACATGATTGGCACTCATGTCCAACGCTGGGCCCCAGAGACATTTCACTGGTGGGACAGTCACCGAAAATTCTATTGCTTAGAGGTTGCTTAACATGGATCGAGACCAGCTAAGTCCTGAAGATGCTTTTGGCGCCTTCAATATCACCATTACATCACCATCAACATTTGGATGCCTTGACACTCCCGTCGAACCAGCTAGTCACAAGCATTTACTGGATTTATTACTAGCAGCACACGCCAATATCAGTACCGTCTACGACGCATTATGTATGAATAATGACTACTTGGTATTACTTGGCAAGATTGAAGTCCTCGAACAACTGTCTGACGTTGTAACCGTCGAATTCCAACACACTCATTCCGATGACCCGAGCTAGTCGATTCGAGTTGCTGGGAAAATTCTTCCCAGAGCTAACAGACAAAGACACGAGCGACAAGGACAAACAAGTCGCAGCCAAGATGGGCACTTTGGCCTGTGAGCTGATCCTCGTCGACCAAATAAAAATGTTCGATAAAGGTCTTAAGAGCTACGGAGCGGGTGCATTATGCGTGCGCTGTCATGACAAAAAGCAGGAGTGCGAATACCTGCCCATAGAGTTGCTCGAGGATGACATGACCAAAGCTCAGGAAGCAGGCGATTCTATAATTTACGACCTTTTAAAAGATGGCATAGAAACGATTAGAGATACCAACCTAGAGAAGAAGGCCGTGCTGATGCTCGTAGATAACTTTCGAATTGCTTTTTATCCAGTGACGCGAGATTACCCAGCAAGAGACATACAAGCGATGCTCGAGGAGTTCGCATAAGTAATGCACCTGAAAAGTTCCGATAATCCTAGTCAGGAGTTTTGTACTCCGTCAGGAGAATGGTATTGCGTTTTCAGGTCAATCGTTTATGACTCTTGGCTGCTCTGGCACGATGCACTTCCAGAGAGCCTGGAACAACGGGCTTTATTGAAGCAAGATCAATTTGACATGATTAAATTGCTAGGCAAGAAGTTGGATTTGTTTCATCGATCACTACCTGACTACAAACAGAGGGCAGATTCGCCCTTCACGGTTTCATGCTGGTGGGATCCAACTCACGAAGATGAAGAGTGGAATTCAGGAAGAAGCTGCCTCTTTTCGATAGAAGGCTATACAAGCGAAGATCTTATTGGCTTCTTGCCCAAGCGCAAGGGGACAAGGCTCAATCCATTAGGGATAAAAGCTATCTCAACCCGTTTCGTTGAGGCCTCAGTGCCTCCACTGAAAAAGGAAGATCCTACTTCCCTAATTCAGGAGAGTCTTCCTCTTTCTGTGGAGGAGATGTCCGTGTTGTCTTGATTAACTCTTTAGGATCTTTCTCGAATAGTTCATCAGTCTCTGGATCTCTATATCCATGCTCTTGGCTGTAAGAAGCCCTCATTCGATCCAGCTCAGCCCTCGCTCCAAATACACCACTGCCTTCTTCCTTGAAGAACCTAGCCTTCTCCTTCGCGATCTTATTTCGTTCCCTGAGAACAGTTAGTCCTCTACGAGAATCCAAGAACTTGCGGCCACCGGTACTCCCGCCATAGTCTTGAGCATGGCGAGCTTGATTGTAAAACCTGGATTTATATTTTTCTACGAGCTTGTCAGCCTTACGAGAGCTGTCATTAGAGGCTTTTATACCGTTATAAAAACGACTTTGCTTGTATCTTCTATCCATCTCTCCATCTTAGTTGCAGTTACATTTACCAAATGAATAAACGAGTCGACCGCGTAGATCTTGCCCCGCCAGAAGAGGTTGTATTGGCGGCACGTTCGGTTCTTGGTGCGATTGATTTAGATCCCTATAGCACTCCTGAAATAAATAGGCTGGTCACCGCTGCCAGAATCTATGACCGGGATGTTGAGGATCTAGATGATGTCATTGCTAAGCATTGGGAGGCGCCGGGTGAACGAAGAGTTTTTGTTGCACCTCCCGTTGGCGCTGCCTGTACCCGTCGATTAATCAATAAGACTCTTCGAGAATACAGGCGAGGATCAGTCAGAGAAGCTCTTCTGTGGCTCGCCCACAACGAGACGATTATCAAGGCTCCATGGGTTTGGGACTTCCCAATGTGCATACCATTCAGGCGATTGAAACCCGTGTGGTGGGATGATGAACTTGAAGTTTTCCGCAATGTTCAGCCGTCGGATTGGTCGGCTATATGCTATTTACCACCGACAGAATCAAGCAATGAATACCATGCCAAGCTGTCCAGGTTTCATACTGTCTTCAATCCGTTTGGTCGAGTAGTCGTCAACGAAATGAGTGGTGAAGGTGATTGGGAGGCTTCCTACAAAGCAATGATGAAGCGTTCCTACAACTACAGGGAGTAAACCTTGTCAGGCAAAACACGCTACGACCTGATTCCATGGGCAGCCATCGGAGAGATAGCTGATGTACTGGCTTATGGAGCAGATAAATATCAGGCCAACAATTGGTGCAGAGGCACAGAATGGTCACGATATTTCGCCGCGTTATGTCGCCATGTTTTTAGTTGGTGGCGGGGAGAAGATAAAGACCCAGAGACAGGCTTCTCACATTTGGCTCATGCTGGCTGCTGTCTTATTTTCATGATGGAATTCCAACGCAATAAATGGGGAACGGATGATCGATTCACAGGGCCGGATAACGAGCCATTCACTAAGCATGATGGCCGGACATTATCGTCTCTGCCATAGCCTCATACCCAGCAAGCAGCTCTGATGGTTCGTCGCCCTCGAATTCAATCGTGATAGTTCGATAAGTTCTGCCCGTGCTAGTCACATGTAATCTCTGCGTCAGAGTTCCATTAAGACACTCAACAACATTGGCTAATTGGCTTAAAGCGATGATCGCATCTGTACGAGATTCAATTGTCATTCACTTAGCGCGAAGGGCCAAACTGATCATTAATGGCACTGATCCGCTGAGTGAGATCTGAAAGCTGATCATTGATCTGAGCATTCAGATTAGCTCTCTCTTGAGATCTGGGGGCTTGCGGCATTCCAAAAGCTTCTTGAGTGCGGAACTGTTGTTGCTCTGCTTGGCGACGACCCTCTATTTGTGCCATCTCCTGGAACGCAGCCTGCACTTCCTCGCGGCGTATCAACGTGGGAACTGCCTGCTCAAGTACTCCAATTCGTTGAGCAATATTCTTCTGGCGTGAATAGACAGAAAGGCCGTGACTTGAGACAACGCCAATTGTTGCGGCGATAGCCCCTGCAATAAATCCTTCTAACAAGATTTTGTGATTAGCTATTCAGTAATGTAACCACTTCTACGCAACGCCAAGAACTCTCCTGACATACCTAGAGCCTGCCTCTTCCATACCTACCGGCCAGTTAGTGCCTTGGACGTCAAATGCAACGCCAGGAGTGTGTTCGTAATGATGTGAATACTGGGAATGCTTGCCGACAGGTTGACCTGCGGGATAATATTCAGAGAATTCAATACCTGCCTTTCGGAGCCTAGCGACCGCTCTATTGCATTCCTCTACTGTTGCACATGCAAAATGATCGTGATAGTTAGCTCCAGCATGATCTGCTCGATAATTAGGATGTCCCTTAATCCCTGTAAAATCTTCGATAAAATTAATCCCCTGCGTAGAAGCAGGTTCTAGTCGTCGTTCAATTTTCGGCTTAGATGTAAGTGCTTGCCCTGACGTCCCAGCCAGTGCATTGCTGATCGCGTTAATCCGAGCGTCCTTGATACGACTTTGAATAGAACTAGATACGTCAGACCCAGGAAAAGTGGCGCTTAACGCACCTCCTAAATCCCCCATCGCAACATCACCTGTTGAAGCATGAGCGGCGCCAGGCAGGCTCATCGGAGTCATCCCCTTGAGATAACTCTTTGGTGGGGTGTATTCCATTCGGCCAGGGAAAGGAATATCCCCTCCATGAGTCACGCTCCACGCCCTAGGGCCTTGGTTATTAAGAAGCTCGCGTGCCACCCTAGCGTTCACGACAGGGTCTCTTAAGTCTTCATTGCTGTTCAATCCCCATCGTCTAAGCCGCTCAGGGCCCATCGCCCCCATCATGTTGATCTGGAAAAGTCCATAGCTCAAATCGCCAGTTCCCACATTGTCGTTGAGAACATCTGGTCGCCAACCCGATTCACGTCGCGAAACCTCTAGACCCCAAGGAATGTATTCATTTTCCCAGCCAGCCTGCTTTAAAACACCGACCATCTGATCGCGTGTTAATGATTTAATTGACATTAATTACTCTTCTGATTCAAGGACTATTTCGTCCATGTCTAATTCCATTGTGGCAGTTTCTACCATTGACTTCATGTAGTCATTAGCTTCTTCTGCGCTCGGAATATATCCGAATATTTTAACCAAGTCTGTAAGGTTTTCAGGCGTAAACATAGTCGCCCCTTCGTCCAGCTTGAAGGCGAATCCCGCGTGCCTGCATGTCGCTAAAAAAATCTGCTTCTGCCTGAACCGAGCCTCCCAACAACTTAAGAGAGCGTTGAACAATTCCTCCCTCGAAAGCGACTGCGCTTCCTGAGCTATGGCCCTTAACAGGTACTCCTGCTCTATCGTCAATTCCTCTTCCATCTGATCCTCCATTTAAAGACCCCCAGTCAGATAATTCGCTACTAGATCGAATCCATTCTTCAATTCTGGCCGCCCTCCTTGAGCAATAAAATATTTTCTCCTTGAACCAATTCTGCCAGTCTTTAGCCGAACCTTTGTCCGAGTTGCACCTCCTGCATGCAGGGACAAGATTGGAACGCATGCTGCTTCCGGCATAAGATCGCGGTCTTACATGATCAAGCGTCAACGTAACCACATTTGAGCTGGCTCCACAGTATGCGCAGCAATGGGACCATTCAGACATAATCGACTGTCTGAATAGCCTTTTTGCTGAACCGGAGGACAATGCAATGAGATTGAAAACATAGCAATCCGAAGACTCCAGCGTCATAAATGAAGCGACGTTGCTTCAATTTAAGTGGACTTTTATAGGGTCAAATGTCATTAAACTTTATTCTCAACTAGGATAGAAAGCTTGCAAGGCGCATCAGAGGGCGTACAGTGCGTGCGCATTCACGAACGCCAGTGGAGACAACACCCGCAGCCCTCGAGACCTATACGTTCTTGGTCCGACAGGATTACAAGAAGTACTACACAGAAATTCAGGCTGCTAACTGCTACGAGGCGGGGAGACTGGTCAAAGCCCAATTCGGCCCACGCTGCCTCCTGATCAGGCAAGGGCTCGCTCAGGAGGAATCATGAATGCGAAGCTGCTCGCAATCGACAAAGTTTGCCGCCGCACAAGCCTTGGCAAGTCTGCGATCTACAACAGGATCAAGGTCGGCGCCTTCCCCCGCCCCAAGAAACTTGAAGGAATCAGAAGAGTGGCATGGCTTGAATCAGACATAAACGACTGGATCAAGTCCCAGATAGATTAAACACGCTCTTCAAGCCAGTCGTCAAAGGCTTCTAGGCCGTTCTCAACCAGTAAAGCGCCCCATCGCTCCATGAGATCGATACGCTCTTCAAGGAAAACTGCCCTGTCATAAGCCTGTCGCACTGAGCGATTGCTCTGAGAAGTGCCCGGCTTATGAGCAAGTTGTATGTCGATGATGTGGTACGGCACATTTAATTGTTCTTGGCCGATCGTCGCCGCCATCGCCCGAATTCCATGAGAGACAAGCTTCCCTTCGTATCCCATATCCTTGAGCAGTCGATTGGGGGCGGATCGATTGATATGAGGATCCTTGTTTCCGGTCGAAATACCGTAATCCCCGCATCGAGGAAAAACATAATCACTATGTGGATTTAACTCACGCAATCTGAGCAATACATGGACCAATGGATCAGAGATAGGAACCAAGTGATCAGCACTTAATCCTGACTTTTTGACCCTTTCCAAGGGGATAGTCCACATCTGTTTCTCGATATCAATCTCTTCCCAACGTGCTGGAATAAGTGCGCCAACTCTTTGAAACGTTAAAAGAATGACCTTAAGACTATTGACAATAGTCCAGTTGCGATTCAATTCATTCCTGGATAATTGAACTAGAAACTTAGGCAATTCCTCGAAACTAAGCATTGGAGAATGTCGAACTGCCCTTTTAATATTCAAGTCACCACAATTCCTGGCAGGGTTTAATTTCTCTTGCATATATTCTCTATCCATCGCAAATGTAAGGATTTGCTCGAGTATCTTAAAATTTTTCTTTGCTTGAACTACAGCACCTCGAGAGTCAATATTCTCCTTATATTCAATACACTCAGCCCTAGTAATCGACCCTATTTGTTGCTCTCCAAAGACAGGGCATAATTGATTGTGCACGCGATTCTTGTAATCCTTCATAGTGGTTTCCGCTAATCTCTTCACGGCGCTCGCTATCCATTTGTCGGCCACTATGGAAAATTTCGCCGTACCGTCCACTGATATTCCATTTCTTGATTTAACTTTTGGGTCTGGATCTTCTCCTGCTCGACGACGGACTTCCATTCTGTCTCGAATCTCACGGGCCTCTTTCAATCTGATCTGCCCCGGCGCTTTTCCATAAGTGCCTAGATGGAAATTGCGCCGAGCTCCATGGAACCGATACTGCCAAACAATATATTTTGAACCATTAGGTTGCACCTTCACAAACATGCTCTTACCAAGAGAACGCACGTAAAGCTGAGGCTCAGGAGGAAGGGAAGCAACTTCCCTGTCTGTCATTGCGGCCATTGCAGTTCGGATAGCTGGATAGACGCTACCGCTCCTAAGCGCCAAGTCGAGCTAATTTTGAGCGACATTGGGCGAATATGACCGTCTTCCTGCCAGACATTGGGGAAAATTCCAGCGAACTCCAGTGGACTCCAGTGGAAATTAAACTGGACCGATATCGCCTGAATTAACTGCTACGACACAGGCTTCAGTCCCCAGCGAACGTTGGTGGACGCTAATGGGGGAAAGTTGCAACGGAGAGGGTGTCCTTTGTTTCA
>Ga0163179_10002226_pt1 | contig 13596 bp, 22 predicted proteins | sample AtlANTMetagenome_FD_109643 | JGI IMG/M metagenome (GOLD analysis project Ga0163179, IMG submission 109643) | Marine eukaryotic phytoplankton communities from the Atlantic Ocean - Atlantic ANT 2 Metagenome | ecosystem: Environmental > Aquatic > Marine > Oceanic | place: North Atlantic Ocean...
AAACGCCTAATTTGATATTTCTAAGAATTAATTTTAATAAAGGAATGTATTCGTATTGACCATGTGCTTCTTTTCTTACATCATAAGAAAGAAGTCTGGCGGCGGCATATTGATAGTTAGGATATTCTAAACTAATTAAATCGTTTGCTGACTTAACAAGAACGTGTTGAATGTCTTTAGTTGTAATGCCATCATAAAATTGAATGTTTGCATTAATTTCTATTTGTGATGCTGATACACCTGATAAACCTTCGCAGGCTTCTTCTACAACGAAGTGAATTTTGTCAATGTCTAACGGTTCTAGACGACCGTCTCTTTTTAGGACTTTAATATTTGATGTATTTGTTGTGATTGTTTGTTCAGCGACTTCCATTAGTATTCTATTTCCTATTATATTAAATCAATATTTATCTTATTTTCTTATATCATGAGTATAATGTAGAATGTAAGTTTTGTCAAACATTGTTTTATTCATTATAGCCATATTGTGCGTGTCTAAAAATTGGTTATTAAATTCAACAATGTAGTTAAACTTACGGTTGTTTGACTTTTCTTCTGCATTAAAGCAATTATGTATCAATATTATTTTTTGGTTAATACTATCTGATAACATTAAAGTATAAGTTAATAACAGACAAATGTCAAATTGATTATAATTATTTCTTTCCAATAGTTGCCAGCCGTCTAACCATGTGCTTTTGTCATAACAATCTGTCTTTGTATTGGTTCTTGGACAGTAAAAAAATATTTTTGAAAGTAATTCTAAAGGATCTTCAGAAACTGTTACATAGTTTCTTATTTTATTCCAGTCTATTAATCGTTCTTCGTAGTTTCCAAAAAAGATATTTGGTTTATGCGATACTTCTAACTTTGAACGTGATTGTTGCTGTGTCGTTTGCATTTGGTGTTGGATTAGTTGCCTCAATGATTACTGTTTCTTTGTTTGCATTTCCGTCTTCGTCTGATAAACTTACTGCAAAATTTAATCTAGTTGTGTTTGTGTTGTTTGCTGAATCGCCTAAAAAGTCATACTCGTCATTTAATGTAACTGTGTCTGCGTTTTTATCTACTGCTATGTCTAGTGTGCCTGATCTGAATGCGTTCAATACTGAACTGTTGTATGTGTATTCTACTTTAAAATGTTTAGAAGTGTCTGCTGGAAGTTTTGCTACTCTAGTTGCGACTAAAAGTTGACCAACTGTAAATTTTGTTGCGAAAGTTAATGCACCAGTGAATACTCCTTGTACTTCTGGAATGTAAGCAACACCATTTAATGTGGCACTGTTTGCCATTAATGCTTCTGTTCTAGCAAAGTAATCTTCTGATGATGTGTTTCCATTTACATCTAATCTTATCACTGCATGAACTGGACTTGTATCAACACCTGCATCATTTCCTACAAGTACAAAATTATTTTTCTCACTTACATTACCTTTACCTACTTTTACATAGATACCATTTTGATTTATGTTAATGAATCTGCTGTTTGTAATTGTGTTATTGATTGGTCCTGTTGCCTGTGCTACTTGACCGAGCACCGTATCTCTTCCAAAGTGAACACCAAAGCCACAGGTATCTATTGTTGTGTTGTTGAATACATTGTGTAATACATCATGGTTAGAAAGTATTCCATAAGAGAAACCTTCTATGCTAATTTTTTCAAAACTGTTGTCTTTTGTTGTGACTGGAGTAGAAGTGGCTTCCATTAATATTCCAATCTGTGTGCTGTTCACTGCTGTACCTTGAGTCCAAGGTCCTTTAATTTTTACATCAGAGAATTGACTGTTTTTACAACTTGCTAATTTTAAACCTGCATTGTTAAGATAACTTTCTAAAGTTATACCTTCAATGTCTAATAAATTGGCTTGATTTAAACTTGTTGTTTGTGCCGCAATGCCCTCGCCGTTAATAGTTTCAAACACAGGAAAGTTTGCTGTTTGTCTAAACACAGTTTTATCTGCACCATCTCCTATTAAATTTACATTAGGTGGTAATTTGATACTGTCTGATAATAGATATAAACCTGCATGAATTTTTAATGTAACTCTTTTCTTTAAATTGTCTGCGTCCATACTGTTTGCGTATGGTAAAAATAATTGATCAATGGCTCTTTGTATTGCGACTGTTTGATCTGTGCCATCACCATTTGCACCAAATGACCTTGCACTTACAATATCATCTAATCTTGATTGTAAACTTCTTTGTATTGGTGTTGCCGCTGATGCACCTGTTTGAACATTGGAACCATTTCTATAAGTGTATTGATCACTTAAAGTAAAAAGGTTGTCATGCTCTGTTAAAACTTTTGAATTTCCTACTGCTGGTGCTCCTTCTGATACTGCACCATTACCTATGAATAACTCTTGCGTGTCAACTGCCCAACCTAATTCACCGCCTGCTAGTTGTGGTAATCCAGAACCTTGGCTCTTTCTACCTCTACGAATCTGTATTCTTGATATTGAAACTATTGCCACTTTTTTCTCCTATATGAGTATTTATCGAGTGTATTGTTATTTTAGAATTGATATTTAATGTGCGTACTTAATGTAGTACTCTTCTACTCTTTGCCACCATAGGTCTTTATATTTTGCATAATTTAATGGTGTTATATCAAACTGTTGGTACGTTAGGTCTCTTGCACACATGAATACGTGACCTTCATTTATCTTTGTGCCATAGACTTCATTGTGTGCTTCTGCGTAGGCAACCAATTGTAAGAAGTAATCTTCAATCCATTCTTTCTTTTTAGGCTTATTGGTTTGCTTAAAGTCAATAATACAAGGTGTTCCTTTGTATTCTCCTACACAGTCAGTGGTACCTGCAAATATTTTAGGAAAGTATAGGCTCACTTCACTGCCCCATATCTCATTAACATCTTTAAGAGCATTATCATAAACAGTTTGCGCCATTTTAAATGCTTGTTGCGAATATGGATTACTGCCTGGAGAGTCCCACTTGGCGTTATTAATATAATTTTCAATATATTTGTGCATTCTTGTTCCCATACCACTTGCCTCTTTTGTGATACGTTTTGCATTTTCTTCACCTACTCTTTTACGCCATTCAAATAGATGTGTTTTGTCTTTAGTTGAATCTAATATTGTGGTTACACTTGCAACTGCTTCTCCGTCAGGACATTTATAAACACGTTTGCCGTCTAATGATGTTCGTGATAATTTTTTGTATTGGTGACGTTCTACTATTAATGACATTAATCTTTTTCTGATTCTGTATTTAAAGCATCTAACATTGTAGCATAGTCAGGTCCGTCCCAAGGATTATATTCGTAATAAGGTTTAACATCACTGTTGGGATCATCTTCACCTTCAACACTATTAACTTCTGGAATATAATGCTTCATTGTAGATTCAATTCCTTTTTTGAGAGTGGCTGTACTGCCTGCACAACCTGAACAAGCACCTTTCATCATCATGGTCAGTTTGCCTGTCTCCATATCAAATTCTTTAATCTCAACCAAGCCACCATGTTGTGCCACAGTAGTGTTGATATATTTTTCCATAACGGATTGTATGTCGTGAAGTATTTGATCTTTCGTTCTAGTCATAATTTATATTACAATACTTTAGTGGATTAGTCAAGTATTATATACGTTTTTTGGCGGCACGTTTTGCCATGGTGTCGATGCTTGATCCTTTAGCACCTTTCTTGGTAGGAATGTTTGGTTCTTCTGCATCTGTGTCTAGTGTGATACCTGATTGATCAAATGTCTTGATCATTTTTTTGACTACTGGATTTGCATCGTAGGAATTTTTGAAAGAGTCGTAACTGTATGAGATACCTCCGACATTAGACAAAATTTTATTTAAAGCGTCAAAACTCAAATATGCTTTTTGACTTTGTCCATCAGCACTGCTGAGTAAATTACGTAGAACTTGAATTAAATCTGTGTCGGAGGCCTCAGTTAAGCCTTTTTTTTTGATCGTGTAGATAGTGTTTCAGCAAGTCTTCTTGACAGTCTAATAAAACTTTCTCGCTTTTCTCTATCTGCTGGTTCCTCACCGCCTGTTGCAGGTTCACTTGCCGCAAAGTCATCTGACTGATCTGGCATATCTATATCTGCATCATCAGTTGGTTCCATCGCAGGTTCTTCAGCATCTGCACCCATTGTGTCTGTAGGTGCACCTTCGCCTGTCAGTACGGCTACGCCGCCTGTGAGTGCTTCTCTTGTTGCTTCTAGTGAAGTGTATAAAGATTCTAGTGCTGGTTTTACCGCGTTAATGAATGTGTCTGATTTTTCTGAGCCTTCTTCATCTCTTATTGCATCGCCTAATTCTAGTATTGTTTCTGTTTGCATTGACGCTGTGTCTTCCATCCAACCTGTAACTTTGTCAACCATGTCTTTAGCCGCCATTACAAGTGATGCTCCTTCTTCAGCGCCTTCTTTAACTTTTTTCTTTTCTTCTTTGTCTTTAGCCGCTTTTTTCATTGGCTCTGATTTGTTTCCGTCTTTGTCTAAATCTATGTAATCTGGTTTTGATTTTTCTTGTACGCTTTTGTTTTTCATAGTGTCTACCAATTTTTCCATATCCTCTAATGTAAATTCTTTGTCACCAACTTTAAACTTATCACCTTTTTTCATACCAGCCGCTTTTGCTTTTTGTACTGCTTGAGCAAATGCATTGCTTTCGTATGGATTTATTTTCATTGAACCGTCATCATCAAAGTCATGTTCTACTTTTTGGATTGCATAATGTAAAGCATCTGCTTCGTCACCTTTTGCATCGCCTTGTCTTTTCTTCATGTCTGCTATAACGGCATCTTTATTCATTTTTAATGTTTCTTCGTCAGCGTCAAAATAATCGCCAACTATTTCATCTGCATGAACTAATATTGTATTTTGTAGTTTACCTTCATTGGCTCTATCTTTTAGTGCTGATGTAATTACATCTAGGAACATTTTTTGTTTGTGATAGTCTTCGTTGTGTGTGATTGAATCAAATGCTTCTGTTTGTTCTATTGTAGCAATTTTGTCTAATACTTGGGTTTGAGCAGTTTCTAATTGTTCTGTGCTGAATTTACTTAAATCAATTGCTGTACCGAACACTTTGCCCAGTGTATCGTTCAACTGTTCTGTTGTTAAATCCTGTCTAAATTGCTCTATTTTCATGCTTTTGTTCCTTCGCTAATTTATTTATCAAAGATGTAGTCCTCTAGGGTATCTCTTAACTTCAGCAAATCCTCCCAAACAATGTCATATCTAGTTCTAGCAACCTCTCGTTTAATGTCATCTTCGGTCCTAGCAATAGTATTCTTGTAGAATATGCATTCATTGTACTTACTCTGTATAGCATCGTCCACCTGTAAAATAGACTTGATTGTATCATTATTGTCCATTATTAACTGATTCGCCATGGCTAATGCGGCAGTTTTGGTGAATGTTGTTTTGACTTGTTTGTGGGAATTAAGGTCATATAATAAGAAACCATAACTGTTTTTACGTACCACAAAGTTCTTAATTCTTACACTGTTGCCGTGTTGAATTGGCAGGCAGTATTTTTCAGCCTGCTCATCTATAAACTTTTTTAATGTTTTACCTAGTCTTGATGTGTCCATTTGCAACAACTAACGTGTAGTCCTCTTTGGGTATCTTACGTACCAAACTCTTTCTTATTAAGTTTTGTATAACTTCTTGATCTCTTTCTACAAAGTGGTCCAATCTTTTTACTTCTTGTAGTTTGGACAGTATAGCCTTCTCTTCATTAGAGGCTTGGATAGTGAAATCTTGTATGAGTTCGTTTATCTTCATTATGTTGTTGCTTTTTGTCTACGTTGCGTATTTGAAATCACAGGGTTTAAATCTTTTTTAGTGACTGTGATTTTTTGTGGTGATTTGTTAGAAACTTTATTTGTGCTCAAAGTTACTTCATCACCTTTTACTTGATCTACTTTATAATCAACTTCTTGGTTAGGTCCTGTTGGCATAGAAACTGTCGTTCCTGTTTTATACATCTGTCTATCAACTTGTTTGTTAGCCTGTTTCATAGGCGCAACTGCTTGGGATGATTTGACTGGACCTTTTGGAAGTTTGTTAGCCGGCATAGGAGCACCAGTTTTAATCGTTTGACCGACCTGCTTAATGACTTTGTCTAGATAAGGTGTTTCAATTATTTCTTTGAATCTCATTATTTTCTTATTGCCTTTCTACTACCGGGTCTTGAACTTGCACTTCTTCGTCCGCCAAGTCTTGCTGATGTTCTTGCTTTGTTTAAACTTCTTAATCTAATACTAGATGGGTTTGTTCTTTTTGTAAATGAACGTTTAATGTTCATTGTAGAACCACGACGTGCTTTTGCTCTTTTCATTCCCATCATTGAACCCATTTTTTTAGGTTGGGTACACACAGAAGGATTTGAAACAATACGTCCTTTTCTAGCACCAGATAAACATCTGTACTTTCTTACCATTTGCCCACCTTTATTTCGTGACCAAACTTGGACTACTGATTCTGTAACTATTTCCTGTATTTTCATGGTTAACCTGCTCTACAGTGTTATTTAGCGGTGAATGGGTGGATTATGACTAACCTGGAAACTTTAATAAAAGAACAACTATTGTGGATAAAAGACCTGCAACAATAGTTCCTGTTGCACCTATTATAACTTTTACCATGGATTTATTACCAGAATGTATATCTTCGTGGATAGACTCAACTTTCTCCTCAATCTTTGAAAGACGAGTTTCTAAGTTTTTATATCTCTGTTCGCACAAATCTACGTGTGCTTCTAAATTTTGTTTTTCTAAATCTGTTGTTCCCATTTTTCTCTCTTCCGTATCTTAAATTATTTTTCTCTGTGGAAGGGCCTTGATTGTATTTGCCTAAATGAGCCTGTGTAAATGTATTTATTATCACCTTGTTTATTCATTATCTAATTGTTTAATGAACAACATATTGGTGTAATCTTCATCATTTGTTCTTAATACACCAGTATTTATTTTGATTGTTTCGTCCAATCCTGTCAACATAGGAATCAAATCAAAGTCTTCCTTTAAAGTTTCTATGTTCACAGCATCAGGAAATTCAGGTTCAAATACTGCTGTCCAAACATTTTGCTCGCCTCTGTAATTGTCACCAAACAGTAGATTACTGATATCCATTTTTTCTAATTTTGGAGGAGTAACAATATTGATGTTGGTACGCAACTGAAGACAATTTTCAAAAGTCATGTAGTTGGCAAATTGAGCCACAGACTTGTCGTTGTCTTGCACCTTGTTTTTGTGTGCTCCAGTTTTGGTAATGTCTAATAATGATAATACTTTAAATCTCATCTCTGTTCGCCTTTGTTCCTAGCACATTTACTTATACGTCACAAAAAAAGAGCGTCCAGTTTCCTGAACGCTCTTTTGTATTCTGTTAATAGGATAAGAAGTCTTATCTGCTTATCTATTATGCGTATTTGAATGTTGCTTTTTGTGTTACTGCAACTGTTCCTGACGTAAAGTCAATACCGTCAACTGTACCTAAGTTGATGATATCTTCAACCATAGCCGCTTCAAATGTACCAGTTACTGTACCGTCTGCTGAAGTGTATGCTGATGTACCTTCGTCTACTGCACCTTCTAATAGGTAGTCTTGTTTTGTACCAGTGTCATAAACTGCACCTGCCGCCAAGATGTTGTGACCTCTTGCTTGGATTGAGTTTAAAACTGCTTCCATTGCCTGTGCTGATGCATCTGCGTCAACGTCCCAGTCAACAGAAATCATAGTTACTGATTTACCGATGAATCTCATCTCACCGATTAAACCCGCTACTGCTGGATGTGTTTTTGTTAATGTTGCCATTTTTCGTCTCCTTTTTTCTCGTCAATGACACACGTCGCTCCGACGTGTATGTTGCTAATATTTAGTATATTTGTATAATAATTGTATTGTAAGTTAATAAAAAAGGGTGTACAGTTGCCTGCACACCCTTTAATGTATTTTTTGTTAATAGGATAAGAAGTCTTATCTAACTTACCTTATTACGCCCAAGTGTCGCCTTGAATTGACACTGCCGCTACTGCACCATTGATTCCTGTTGCCGCATCAGCCACTGCTTCTAATTGAGCCGCCGCGCCAGTTGAACCTGCACCTGCATAACCACCTTCTAAACCTACTACTAGGTCGTTTGCTAATGGTGTACCCATTACTACGATGTTTGCCTCAGATGCAATCGCTTGTACCAACTTGTGGAACACTGAATCTGCGTTGCTTGGGTTTGTGTGAACACCTGTGTAACCAGTGAATGAGTAAAAGTCTATGTTTTTAGATAGAACTTCGTATCCACTTGCGTTATTGATGTCATTACTTCCTGATATACTTGCCATTTTTTTTCTCCTGTTTTCTCTTAAATGACACACTTCGCTCCGAAGTGTATGTTGCTAGTATTTATGCATTTTTGGTAAAAGATAGTGCTAAAACAACAAAAGGGCGACATAAAGCCGCCCTTCTGTGTATTTTTTGTATTAACTTCTATTAGAAGTCTGTGTGTGCTACTACTGTCGCCGCGTTCAAGTTCACTGGACCTGCACCAACTGAAGTTAAAAGTCTTAACTCCGATTGTAAGAACGTGTGGAATGCTTCACTGTTTGAACCATCGTACGTATCAGTTCCGAATGTCCCTTCGAAGATCATATCAAATACTTGACCATCGTTAGCACCATCACTTCTCAATTTAGTCATTATGATAGGTGTTGCGATTTGTGTCAACGTTCTGATAGCCTTCTGAACGGCACCTTCTGCTCCCATTTCAGTAGATGAAAAGTTTGTTCCGTTAACTGCAAAGTCAACAGTAACAGCCGTGATCGTCTTACCTGAAAAGTGATCAGTTGTGTTTGCTTTAGTAGGATTAACTCTTGTTAAACTAGCCATTTGTTTTCTCCTATTTTCTCGTTAATGGCGTCTCCTCTCCAGAGACACTTAATGATATTTATAGGATCACTACCAAAATATGTGTATGTAGTTATTTTCTAGTGCGTTTTGCTCTTGTCTGCAATGCTTTTAACACACTGATAGCCGCCGGCCCTGCTTTTACAATATCATCTATCAATTGTATTGCTGGGAGATATGCTTGAACAATAGATGAAGGAATGGATTTTCCTGATAGTGCTGAGTCTATAAAACGTTTCACGGCCATTAGATTTTTGCCACCTACTAGGTATCTGTATAGTGCAAGATCACCACCTGAAGTGCTGATATCAGGCATACTAATTTTAGGTTCTGCGTCTTTCACAGCACCAGTTTCTAATCTTCTATCTGCTGAAAGTTTTTCTAAATATTCTATGATATCTGAATTTCTTAATTTGGCTCTTGATGCATGAAGCAATCTAGTCACAGTTGTTTTCTTGTCTCTTATAGACAGACTGTCATAGTTGAATAAGTTTCTACGCACAGTCTTATAATCTGTGTTGTTTATTCTTAATCCGCTTTCGATTGTTAGAAATGTTGATTGTGTGGTTCCAGTTACTAAACCACTCTGTAATTCCATTAGGTATCTATTGAATCCCATTGACGGAAATGATGTTCTCTTTCTTAAAATTTTTGCACCTTTTGGATCTTTAAGTTTGTCCATTGCTGAGTCATCACCCTGTACAAAATAAACAAAATTATGGAGATCTGTGCTGTGCATTCTAAAGTTATTGTAGTTTGTTCTTTTAGTGTCTCTAGAATACTTTGATGCGTATTGTCTGTATGTGGGATATTGATTAAGAAGTAATAAAACTAAAAGTGTTAGGTAGGTTCTTTCACAACAATCTGTGTACGTGAGAATCTTTTGATCCTCAGCATTACGAGTCATTCTCGCTTCATAGATGTCTGTGATGAACTCCATGGATATTAATCACCATAGTTTGATGGAGCAGTTTGTTCAATATCATACATTGATACAAATAACTCTACCATATCATTTGATTGTAAAAATTTCTCTAATACTTCACTAGTTTGCAGGTCTTTAGTGAATTTTGCTTTTACATCAGGTTTTACTCTAGGAGCAGTCAATAAACGTCTAAGTGTTGATGCTTGACGGAAGTTAACCTTGTGCTTCTTGCCATCATCTGTAACCACTGTGTCTAATGGTCTAGGGTTACCTTGACTGTCCAATATTTTACCTAATTGGTTAAAAATTGAATCCTGTTTGAATTCTTTGTCGAAACCTGAATTTGGATCATCTGCTGGATCAGTAAACTCTTTTTTGATTGTAAATTCTGTTGCTTTCATTTTGTTCTCCTTATCTATTTATCGCTCTATTGGCTCTAGTGAATCCAGAACGTTTGACCAATTTTATATTGCCCTGTGCAGTGTTCAACACATATCCTTCACCACCAGGTTTACCATTCACAGTTGCTTGAACATCACCTTGTGATGTATCTAATTGCTGAATAATACTGTCTTTGACTTGCATGATACCACCTACCAGCATCCATAGGCTTGCAAATCCATTTAGGTTTTGTTTTACATATTCAGTTATCTTTACTTTTTTAGGCTGACTGACTGTGCTAGACTGTAACCATTGTATAAAGTCTTTGCCTAAGTTCTTCATGCCACCATCAACTTTGCTGTTTGTGTAAGTGTATAAAATATTTGGTAAGTCTACCAACTTCATTTGTGCCAATGTATTTTTATCTAAAATTTTATCTATAGCCTTGCCACTGTCTCTTAATAATCCTTTAAGTTGATCTACACCTTTACTCTGTATTGGTTCTTTCTTATTCACTGTTGTAGGTGGTATTGCTAAAACTTCTGCACCCTGTATCATATCTAATTTCTTTACTGGCATTGTTCTACCTTTTTCGCTCATAAGATTGTGTACCACTACACCTACTTTGCTCTGTCCTATTCTTTGTCCAAGTGCTGAGTTGGCATCAACTTTGTATTCAACCACATTAGGTTTGAACACATAAGCATTGCCAGACTTTTTAGGTGTGTCAAAAAATAACATATCTCCAACAAGATATCCTTGAAAGGTTTCAGATACAGCATTCTGCATTAATGCAAATATACTTTTCATATTTGAAGCATATTGTTTATAGCCTTTTATTTTAGTTTTATCGCCTTTTGCTCTTTGCATAATTGCACCTTCAAGGTCATCTGCGTTTGTGGCTCTGCCATCGTAACCTTTTGCAACAAAACCAGACTTGTCTGTAAAAATAAATTCTCCATTCGGATTTCTTCCAAACACAACAGCAGGTGAGCCATCCCATTTGATTGTTAATGCTTTGGATGTACCTGTTAATGCTTGAAGTTGTTGAATGGCTCTTGATGCACCATTAGAGCCTTCCCAAAATATTAAATCTTCTGCGTGTTGTATTCTAGCAGATTCAATTAGGCTCAGTCTTTTGTTGTCTATGTCTTTAAATTCTACAAGTCTCATATTCTAATCTTGTTTAATAAATTTCTAAACCATTTAATAGGTCCAGCACTCTCAGGCAATGACTTTCCTATTTTTGCAAATGAATCTTTTACGTCAGCAACCAACTGATCGTAATCAGATCTTGCTTTTATTTTTGCGTGTATTGTTTCCACACTGTTCATATCGTTTGCTGTTGCGCCTTTGCCTAGAATTAATTCTGCTATCTTGTTTGGATCTTTTGTGACAGGTTCATTTGTTTCTCTATTTAAAAGTCCTGCTTTGTGACTCCATTTATAACCTTGCGGTTTTGCTATGCTGGCGATCATCACGTGTCTGTCTGATCCTTTATATTCACTGCCTACTTCGCCACCACGTAAACTCCATTTCATCCAATCAGGATCACCAAACATTAAATCAGTTTGTACATATCCATTCTTTGCACTGCCTCTGATAGGAGTTTTAAAGTGTACACTGACTCCGCTTTTCTTTATCCATTGTTTAGGATCTTGCTTGTTCTGGATTGCCCAACGGTTTAACACATCTACCAATTGATCTTTACTTAATTTTGCTTGATCAACTGCAACATCTATATCGCCTGATGTTGGTGCAAGTCCTGTTGTGCCTAGAGTGTTTGATTTAAGTTCTAAACCAGTTACTTTTTCCAACCAGTCTAGTGTGGGAGCCACGTCTGCTTTGTTGATTCGAGTAGTTGCTATTTGACCATTAGGATCTTTGAATACATTACCACCTTCATTCAGTATCATCTTGCTTTCCTTCGATAATTTTCTTGATGCCAACTCTGAATTTCTTTGGATCACCATTTTTAATAGAGTTAATAAAACGTCTTTCAAGTTCCTGTGCTTGTTCAGGTGGATATTTTTCCTTGATTGTTTGCATGATATTCACAGCACTTTCAATTATATTACTGCCAGTCGTCTCAATAAAGGCCTCCGTGTCTTGTACACGTCCTATATTTCTCAACTCGTCTAAGATACTTCTTGTGCGTTTTTTCATATTTTAACCCTATTTTGTGTATTTACCGTAAGCAGATGAATTATAAAGTAGGATTTCATTGATTCAATAAGCATAACATCTACCAAATCGAATGTCAATATGCTATTTTGATGATGGGTTTGCCGTCAAATGGAGTGTTTAATACATATTTGGGTTACAGACTGCTGACATCCTCACAAACAATTCATCATATTCAAATACAACTCCGTGTACTTCTAAAAGATATTTTGCTTGTAAGTCATAAACTTCTAATTCAGTTGCTCGCCAACATTCAAATCTTGTGCCAACAACTTCATTCATGTCTTGCACATAGTGAAGAAGTTCGTGTAATAGAACACCTTTGTCAAATGCATTATGTATATCGAAGTTTTCATTCAGGTAGATAGTGTCGTTTCTTGGGTCGTAAAATGCGTGTAATTTGCCACTGCCTGTTTTGCCTTCACCATAGAATATGGTGTTCATTTCTATTTGTGTCATTTGAACAATAGTAGGGTAAGGCACCTTAACATTGTAATCAGTCTCTGCGCCAATCCATAACAATAAAAAAGCAATTAAGGTTTTCATATTAGTATTTAATTAAACTGGTTCTCCCTTCTGAAGTACAGCATTAGGGTCTGCCTCTACACAGTAAACTTCACCGTGACTGTCAGGATAGTTGGTCATGAACCATTCCTTTGCCTTGTGACTTTCTGCTTGGCATTGTTCTTCGGTGTCGAACCAACCAGTGAGTTGGCTACAATCGAACCCGATACAGACTGTGATAATCATTAACCATTTCATAATAGTACTTAAATCCTTTTGTGTGTATGTTCAGTACTATTATTACTGATGTGACAACATACCAGGTTTGTGATAAACACAACCCAGAATGTATTGAGGTAGGTACATCAACCACGCATGGCTTCTAATTGTTAATACGTTGTAAGTTGATGTTTTCATATAAAGTTATTTATCAAGTAATTGCGGGCCTATTGCTAGACCCGACAATTTTATTTGATTGCTTTGACTCTAGTCTGCATTGCCACGAATGTTTCTGCGTCCAATGGCACTAGTCCTAGATCAGTTAGGTAGCCTCTCTTACCCATTGCTTTTTTGCTGACGTATGCTTTCATAAACTTTTTCAAACCTGGAATAACGTCCATGTGTTGAACTTTGAAATATACGAACAATGGTCTGGCTATTGGATATGAGTAGTCTTGTATTGACTCTAATGATATCTCAGTGCCTTCAATTGTAG
>Ga0163179_10002227_pt1 | contig 13595 bp, 15 predicted proteins | sample AtlANTMetagenome_FD_109643 | JGI IMG/M metagenome (GOLD analysis project Ga0163179, IMG submission 109643) | Marine eukaryotic phytoplankton communities from the Atlantic Ocean - Atlantic ANT 2 Metagenome | ecosystem: Environmental > Aquatic > Marine > Oceanic | place: North Atlantic Ocean...
ATACTTAGAGCGAAGGAACTTGATAAAGATGTTCCTATCACCATCGTCTGGGATTCTGTAGCGGCTACTTCGCCAAAAGATGAACTCTTAGGTGATTATGACAAGATGACGATCGGCTTGAATGCTCGTGTTATTTCAAAAGGAATGAGAAAGATCACGGGACTGATAGCAAATGAAAAAGTGCTCCTTATCTGTCTGAACCAAACAAGAACAAAAATTGGAGTTATGTATGGAGATCCTACTACTACACCCGGGGGTAAGGCAATCCCTTTTCACTCATCTGTACGAATCAAATTGGACTCAGGCAAGCAAATCCTCGACAAGCAAGGCTCGCCCGTGGGTATCAAGGTTATTGCGAAGACTATTAAGAATAAAGTAGCGGCACCATTCCGTCGATGTGAGTTTGAGATTCACTTTGGTAAGGGCATCGTAGAACACGAATATGTGTTTGATGTTCTTAGAAAGTACTGCTCAGAGAATGGTCCTGTCCAATATGATAAAGATCTTTCAGTAGAAATATCGGGAACAGGTGCTTGGAAATCTATTTGCGTAATCAAGAACGATACTGGCGAAGTTCTAGAAGAGAAGAAGTTCTATAAACCTGAATTCAATCAAATCTACAAAAGCCCGCAGTGGAATACATACTGCATGAAAGTATTCAATGCTTGTTATGCAGAGTACATGGGAAGAACACTAGAAGATGGTGGTGACATCAATCCCGAATCATACGAAGAAGTAAGGCAGATTGCAATGGACTTAACAGGTCCGGATGATGCATTCAAAGATTTGTAATCCTTTGGTTAGGAAGGTTGTAAAGCCGTGGGCACCATAGTACAATACTATTGGTGCCCTTTTTCATTTTCACACACAAGGAGTTATCTTATGTCTACACATGGTCCCGTATTACTTATCGATGCGTATAATATATTCGCAAAAAATTACATCGTCAATCCTTCACTGTCTTCAAATGGTGAACCCATAGGCGGCGCAACTGGCTTTATTAAATCACTTGGTGTTCTTTCAGATACACATCGCCCATCAGAGATTATTGTCTGCTGGGAAGGCGGCGGATCAAGAAGACGAAGAGATATGTTGCCTTCGTACAAAGCAGGTCGCAAACCGTTGCGACTTAACAGATCAGAATTGTACAAGAAAGATCTTGACTCACCAGAAAACTTCTTATGGCAAGTTCAACTTGCTATTCGTCTTCTAGAAAATTTGCCAATCAAACAAATGTATGTAGATGATTGTGAAGCAGATGATGTTATTGGTTGGCTTTGTCGACACAGACTTAGAGAAGATGACAGACAGATTGTTATCTGTTCTGCAGATCAAGATATGCATCAACTTCTTCGACCGGGTGTTATACAGTATAATGCAAAGAAGACAATTACTCACGAAGATGTCGTAGCAAAATTTGGCATCACCACAGAGAATTTTGTCACAGCAAGAGCATTTATTGGAGATAAATCAGATCGTATCAACGGTATCAGAGGCGTTGGTTTCAAAACTTTAGCACGCAAATTCCCGCAACTTGGAGAAGATGCATTTGTTTCAATCGACGACATACTTACAGAGTGTAAGTTAAGGAACAGTCAGAAAAAAATGAAATTATACGAATCGATCCTCGCCGAACCAGATACACCTAGACTTAATTGGCGTCTTATGTATCTGGACATTAGTAATCTTTCAGCTGAACATGTAAAGCAGCTGAATTACCGTTATGATAATGCACAGGTAGGCCGGAATAAGTTCGAGTTTATCAAAACAATGGTACGAGAAGGTCTTCACGTGCCGGGACATATCAACGCTGACTTAGTCTGGCTTCGTTTATCATCAATCGACAGGGAGTAATAATGACAACCAACCTCGCAATCAAAGAGGCAGGTCCCGCTTTGTTTCAACAATACGGGAAAGCTTTTCAAGAAAAAATATTTCAAGGACTCGCAATCGACAAAGATTGGGCACAACAAATGCATGAGGTTATGAGACCTCACTACTTTGAATTAAAATACCTACAATACTTGTGTGAAAAGTATTTTGACTATTTCGATAACTATCGATGTTTCCCCACAATGCAGCTTCTTATTCAGATGGTCGCTGGTGATCTAACAGGTGAAGGGAGCGATGGTATTTTAAGAAATCAAATCGTACAATTCATACATCGCATGCGTGGCAATCCCCATCCAGAAGATCTACCTTATGTAAAAGACAAAGCTCTTGATTTTTGCAAACGACAAGCATTCAAAGATGCATTGACCACTGCAGTTGAATTAGTACAAGGTGATAAGTTTGAATCAGTCGTAGACTTGATGAGAAAAGCAGTGTCAGTAGGTATGCCAAGCACCATTGGTCACGATTTTTTCGAAGACATCGAAGCTCGTTTCCAAGAGATCCAAAGAATAACGACACCAACAGGATTAGATTTCCTAGATGAGAAAACAATCTTAGATGGGGGTCTCGGCCGAGGTGAGCTTGGTGTAGTTGTTGCTCCAACGGGGTGTGGTAAATCTCATTGGTTAGTTCAAGTGGGAGCTGCAGCTTTACGTCAAGGTCGAACAGTCGTACACTATTCTTTTGAGCTATCAGAAGTACTAGTTGGAAAACGATATGACGCGAATCTAACGAACATATCAGTAAATGACCTTCTGGATCATAAAGATATGGTCAAAGATTTTTACGAAGACAATGAACTCGGTAATCTTATCATTAAGTACTATCCTACGAGGACTGCTTCAGTGAATACAATCAGGAACCACTTAGAAAAACTTAAGTTTCGAGGACATATTCCTTCTGTCGTTATCATCGACTATGCAGATGTGATGAGATCTACCAAAGCGTATGAAGCGTTAAGACACGAGCTTATGTTAATTTATGAAGAGCTAAGACAATTAGCAGGTGATTTCAACGTACCTGTTTGGACCGCGTCTCAATCGAATAGAGCAGGTGCTAATGCAGAAATGGTAGGCTTAGAAAACATGGGCGAAGCCTATGGAAAAGCACAAGTGAGCGACTTTGTGCTTGGTCTCTCTCGTAAACCAGAAGAGAAAGACAAAGGTTATGGAAGGTTGTTTGTTGCAAAGAATAGATCTGGTCGTGATGGAATGCAATTTCATGTGAAGATAGATACTGCAAGATCTAAATTCGCAAAGATGGATATGCAAGAAGTTGCCGATATGGATCCAAAGAACATAATGAAAAAGACATGGAACGAAGTGAAGCGTGCCAAAAGGGAGTTAGATGATGGAGAATAAGTACACAAAAGATGAAGTACATCGAGCCACACTAGAGTATTTTGAAGGTGATGAACTTGCCACCAACGTGTGGACTAGCAAGTATGCCCTACGAGATCTAGAGGACAATTACTATGAGAAGACACCAGATGATATGCATCGTAGGTTAGCGAAAGAATTCGCTCGTATCGAAGCAAATTATCCAGAGTCGATGTCAGAGGATGAGATCTATAGCTTGTTCAAAGACTTCAAGTATATCGTACCTCAAGGCTCGCCTATGTCGGGTATCGGCAACCCTTTTCAAATCCAATCTCTTTCGAACTGCTTTGTCATCTCTTCACCTGAAGACTCCTACGGTGGTATTCTTTACACCGACCAACAACAAGTACAGATCATGAAGCGAAGAGGTGGCGTTGGTTTCGATATATCCAACATTCGACCTCGAGGCAAGACTTGTGAAAACGCTGCGCGCACTACGGATGGCATAGGCGTATTTATGGAAAGGTTCTCAAACTCGTGTCGTGAGGTTGCACAAGGTGGTCGACGTGGAGCTTTGATGCTATCTATTTCTGTTCACCATCCACAGGTGATGGACTTTATTAAGATGAAACAAGATCTTACGAAGGTGACGGGAGCCAATGTATCTGTTCGAGTGACAGATGAATTTATGGAGGCCGTAAAGAAGGGCTGGAAATACCAGCAACGGTGGCCAGTTGATTCAGGAGATCCTGAGATTGCTGAGGATGTATGGGCAAATGAAGTCTGGGATGAGTTGATTAAATGCGCACACAACAGTGCCGAGCCCGGAGTTCTATTCTGGGACACTGCTTTAGATATGACTCCTTCTGACATCTACAAACAAGAAGGTTTTGGTTCGACATCCACGAATCCTTGTGGTGAGATTATCTTATCTCCGGGTGACTCGTGTAGACTTATGCTTGTGAACCTCGTATCTTTTGTAAAGAATCCTTTTACTAAGAAAGCTGAATTTGAATGGGGCAAGTATGCTCAAGTAGTACAGAAAGGACAACGATTGATGGATGACATGATCGACCTTGAGATTGAGCAAATTGACAAAATCATTGAGAAAATAGATGCCGATCCGGAACCTGATCGTGTGAAACGAATAGAAAAAGAGATGTGGGAATTCATCAAGGAACAAGCTATTCGAGGTAGACGAACTGGTCTTGGGATTACTGGTCTCGGTGATGCTTTAGCGATGCTTGGTGTCCAATATGGTAGTGACGAATCAGTTGATACAGTCGAAGAGTTCTACAAGTGGCTTGCACTTAATTCGTACGATGCGTCCATCCAAATGGCAGAGGAACGAGGTGCTTTCCCAATCTGCAACATAGAGAAAGAAGAAGGTCATCCATTCTTGTCTCGAATCATTGACGTCTTCACAGATGAACAAAAAGATCGGTATCGTAGGTATGGTCGACGCAACATTGCGAACACAACGACAGCTCCAGCCGGTTCAGTTTCTTGTCTGACCCAAACTACGTCCGGTATTGAGCCTGCATTTATGGTTATTTACAAACGTCGAAGAAAAATCAACCCACAAGATGGGGATGTTCGTATTGACTTCGTAGATGACCTTGGAGACAAATGGCAAGAATACAACGTATATCACCACAAATTCAAAGATTGGATGGCTATAAACCACGTTTCCGACGACAATGTCGATGCTGCTGTAGAGCATTCTCCCTATGCTGGTGCAACTGCAAACGAAATCAACTGGCGTAATAAAGTGAATATGCAAGCAGCTGCGCAGAAATGGGTGTGTCACGCAATCTCTAACACGACTAATCTCCCAAATGATGTCGATGTCGATACAGTAAAAGACATCTATATGATGGGCTGGGAAACTGGCTGTAAGGGAATTACCATATACCGAGATGGATCTAGGTCCGGTGTCCTTGTTTCTACTGAGGAAAACAAAGATGATGCATTCTCTGAGAGACACGCTCCAAAAAGACCAGAAACTTTGGAATGTGACATCATACATACATCGGTCAAGGGACAAAAGTGGGTCGTACTTGTCGGCCTTATGGATGGCAAGCCCTATGAAGTAATTGGCGGTGAAGCCGAGATGATTGAATTACCGAGGAGAATCAAAAATGGCACTCTCACTAAAAGAGCGTTCAAAACAACTAATTCAAAATATGATCTTTCTATGGGTGACGGCGATGATAAGCTTAACATTAAGGATGTCGTCAGCGTCTTTGCCAATGCAAATTTTGCTGGCTATACTAGAACTATTAGTCTGGCTCTTCGTCATCGTGTGCCTGTCCAGTATCTTGTAGAACAAATGCAAAAAGATAAAGAAGCCGATTTGTTTTCGTTTTCAAAGGTCATTTCTCGGTGTCTCAAGAATTACATAGACGATGGGACAAAAGCAAGTGAACAAAACTGCTCTAATTGTGGGGCGGAGGGTACGATTATATATCAAGAAGGTTGTCAAACTTGTACCGCATGCGGGTTTGGAGCTTGCGGATAAATATTTGTAAATCTGGTACATTCTGAGTATATTATTGGTGAGCGTACTGCTCACCATTATTCTTTCCAACACACAAGGAGCCAACATGCATTGGACAACAAAAGTATCACCACTCATCAAAGATATAGAACTGAAACACTCACCTGTCATGATTCGAGTCAATGATTTTACAGAAGAAGCTGCAGCAGAATTTGCCGGCAAAATGGGGGTCGCACAAAACACTGGTCAACCCGTCATTCCTGTAATCATAGATTCATACGGTGGGCAAGTATATTCTTTAATGTCAATGATCGCTGCAATAAAATCATCAAAAGTACCTGTCGCCACAATCGTAGAAGGAAAGGCAATGTCTTGCGGCGTTATCTTGGCTTCTTGTGGTGCAAAAGGAATGCGATATATCTCTGAAGATGCTACCTTAATGATCCACGATGTCAGTTCAGGCGCTTATGGGAAAAATTCCGAAATCCAAGCGAGTGCTGATGAAACAAGAAGGCTAAACGAGAAGATCTACGACATTCTCGCACAGAACACAGGCAAGCCTGCTAAGTGGTTTCACAAGAAGATTAACAAGCGCGGTCGTGCTGATTGGTTCGTTGAGCCATATAAAGCAATTGAAATCGGAATTTGTGATAAAGTGGGCGTACCTACCCTAGACATTAATGTCTCTGTCGACATCAAATTCGTAGAACCCGAAACAAAATAAGCTTCTTCGGTATAATTAGATAGGAGTTTATTTTGGAGAAGGTATATGGAACAAATCTTCCGACAGTGGATCGGTATGCACCGTGCGATGATTGCGTGGTTTCATGCGGCGCATCATGTCACAAAAGGCACAGGGTTCGGTGGAGATCATGTAAACCTATATGGTGAGATCTACACCCAATTAGACGAAGATCTTGATGGTATCGTAGAAAAAGGAATAGGATTGACAGGAGATGAAACTCTTGCTGATCCTGTTTCATCATTATCGATGGCAGCAAGTCTTCTTGCGCAACAACCTGCTTCTGCGAATCAAAGCGCTGAAGCTATCGCTGCTAATGCATTCGAAGTTATTAAGTACTACGTAGATTTTATAGAGAAAATATATTCTCAGTTTGACAGCATAGGCATGTCATTAGGTCTAGACGACCTCTTACAAGGCCTCGCAAACCAATACGAAACATACGTATATTTATTACAGCAAAGATCAAGAGGTGCAGGAATGCAAATGACAGAAAATCAATTACGACTACGGATTCGAAAAGCAATCCTAACAGAAGCAAAGACCACACAATTCGGTGATCTAACTTGGGGTATCTGGAGTATGATCAAAAACATATCCCACCGAATGGGCAAAGGCCAAAGAGATCAAGCTTCCGTTGATAAGGCAATGGACTACATTGCTAACATCGCTGGTTATGTTCTCGAGGATGCAATAGAAGAAGCTACAAATTACGAAGAAGACGCACAAACATTCACAGTTGATTACATCATGAGTTATGCTCGTCAGAATCGAAAGAAATCAATGAAGTCTTACTGCTTTGCATTCATCGATGGTCTTTACAACTTTTTGACCGAGTATGGTGAAGGACAGTCTGCAGAAGATCTGTACCGAAAGCAAATATTTAGAATTATGAATCAGGATGGAAATGTGTAGAAATGTCAGTAGATAAACAACAATTACGACAAGCTTTGCGTAAAGCAATTAACGAATCCAGATACGACGACAATCGTAAACTTGGTTATGGTTCCGGATCTATCGTTGCAGATATGTCAGATGAAATTATGGAAATTATAAAACATTGTTTGGAAAATGGAATGTCAGAAGAAGACATTCGTTTTCGTGCGAACAATGCAGTAGAAGCAGCAATCGTAGAGTATTCAAGGATGAGTAAACGTGGCCGTAGATAAAGACTTCTATAACGAAGCAAGTGCAGCGAAATTAGGGTGGGAACCTTCTTGGTTCATTCCCGAGTATACTTTGTTTGATCGCAAACTACAAAATGCGATTCGAGCGTTTCAACGAGAACATCGGTTGTTGGCCGATGGAATGTGCGGACCTACGACATACCGTAGAATACTTGCGCATGTAGAATCGCAACAGGAAATGATGGCCATTGCGTTGATGCCAGAAGGCTCAGATGTTTTATGGTATCATGACAAGCCAATTCAGATTGACTGGCCCAAAGATAAGGTTCTAACGTTCAAAGATGATGTGTTTCCTTTTCAAGTTTCCAAGGGATTCACAAAATACACGAAGAAGCGTACTATAAAGTCATTTGTGAACCATTGGGATGTATGCCTTAATGCCAAAACGTGTGCAAAAGTACTTGCGAACAGAAACGTATCTGTCCACTTCTGCATTGATAATGATGGCACAATCATTCAACTTCACGACATCAACGATGCTTGCTGGCATGCTGGAAACAGGAATGTCAACCACAGTGGTGTAGGTGTTGAGATCTCAAATGCATACTATCCCAAGTATCAGAAATGGTATGTCAAGAATGGCTTCGGTGAAAGACCTATCATGTCAGGTGCGTTAGCACAAAATAAACCTCTAGATGACTTTCTTTGGTTCTACCCTGTGCAGATAGAAGCATTGAAGGCACTTTGGAAAGCAATCCACGAAGGTTGTGGTGTTCCTTACGAAGCACCAGAAGAAAAATGGGCTTACGATAAGTTTGCCGCTAGTGGAAAATTCAAAGGCTTTATGAGTCACTACCACTGCTCAAAGAAAAAGATAGATGTTGGCGGCCTAGACATTAAAAAATTATTTGGAGAAATAAAATGAATAGAAAACAATTAAAAAGGATCCTTCGAGAAGCTTTGGAGGGTGTTGATCCTGCTACAGCTGACTCTCCATACGTAGAGCAAGCGCAGGTAGAAGATGTTCTATTTGAGTGTCTTTGTGATTGGATGGTGAGATCGCCAAACCCGGGCCGACAAGGTGGAGACCTCTTTATAGAATTCACCGACGCAGTGGCCAAAAAATTAGGCCTCGCTGATAGCGATACATTGAAAGCAGCACTCGAAGATATAATGTTTCGATAAAGGGAATTACGATGAATAAAAGAAAATTAAAGAAAGTACTACGTCAGGTATTATCAGAATCAGGAATGAATAGATATTATGATAAGATGCCAGAGTCTGCGTTGGATAAACTTATCCCCGCAGGGATGTTAGAAGAAATTCTAAACACCGATGGGCTTAAAGAATTTGAGGAAGAACTCGCTTTCTACTGTGATATGCTCGAAACAATGGAAGAGCCCTATCATATTATGGAGCCCGCTGAGCATCGTTTCATTGCTGATTCTTTAGAGGATTTTGCTGAGGATGGTGTAATGAACTGGGCATTTTCAAAGTGGCTAGATAAATCTGCGTTTGATAACGTTATTGTGGGCGAAGGTGCAACTGAAGCAAATTATGTTCGCTGGACAATGCGCTAATCAAAAGTGAAGGACACGGTATAATAGTCTAGACTTAGGAGAAAGACTATGATTATCGATGTACCTGTGTTATTACCAACACCAATGAAGACCCCAAAGAAGCCCCCGTTTAAGTACGCAGGCTCCAAAGCCCGAATGCTCAAGAAATATGCAGCTTCGGGCTTTCTAGTGAATGAACCCAAGATGTTTGTCGACATGTTCGCAGGCTCTGCACAAGTAGCCTATTGGGTCAGACAACTGTATCCGGACATTCCCATTGTTATCAATGATTTGAACGGTGAGTTGCTACAGCTTTACGACGTGATGATGAAAAACACGAAGGAATACCAATCGTATGGACGAGAACTGTTGAAACCATACCTCGCGATCACACCTCCACCGAAACCACAGATCTCGCCAAAGCGTAAAGAATACTATTATGAACTTCGACAACGGTATTGGGATAACGATTTCCAAAATGAAGTCGAAGAGAGTGCAATGCTGATGTTCATGATGCGCATCAACTTCAATGGGTTCTGGGGACAGTCTAAAAAGTATCCCGGTAGATACGGAACTTCAGCTGGAAACATGTGGTGGAAAGGTGAATACTTTCAAAAGCTGGAAGTGCAAGAATTAGAATTCGTAGAGTTCTTGAAATCTTGTATTATCACCAAAGAGTCGTATGAAAATACGGTGAAGTGGGCAGATAAAGATGTATGGATGTATGCAGATCCGCCTTATCGACTTTCTCATGAAACATATCGAGCTGCAGGTGAGTTTGATGATGACAATCAGCTCGAATTATGTGAATTTATGAAAGACTGTCATAAGCGTGGTTGTTTCGGAGCTCTTTCCAATCGAGAACACTACGATGGATCCAAAATTGGGTGGGAGATGGCACCTTCTGGTCGAAAATGGACAAATGGTGGATGGTTCGGTGACAAATTCGATGATAATTGGACCATGCACATGTTTATGGGACATAAGTATACATCAGGGCGTAAGGACAAAGAAGGTTGCTTAGCAACAGAGATTCTTATCAAGAATTATTAGGGGAATTGAATGCGAAGATTGATTTTAGAAAATGAGGAACGACATATTGATGATGTTGTCGACGACATTATTCGAGAAGCAGCTCCAGAGATTGTGAAAGCAATTAAAGAACAAGAAGTGGATGAAGATGTTGATGAGTTTTACGAAGGAGCTATCGACGCATACGATGATCTAGATTCTTACATGTCTTATAGATTTCCTCATGAAGAAAAATATGAAGAACCACCCACAGATTCAGATTTGTATCGAGCTGGATATGCATACGGCGAAGCTAATTTTGATAAAATCAGGCTTGGTTTACAAGAGCTAGTCGATGCAGATACAAGGAAAGATCAAGTACTTCAAGCTATCAGTGAGTTCGAAGGCAGAATTACTGAAGAAGCAATAATTAATGCACTTGAACAAACATACTCGTATGGAAAGGAACAGATGGGAGACATCCACAATCTGATCAAGATGATGCAAAAGAAGTATGGATGGAAAGGATATGCTGCTTTCGTAGGGATCGAAATCTTTGAGCATGCACTACTCCCTGCGATGCTTTCGACAATCAACCCTGCCTTCGGCATCATTGCTGTTGTGCCTACTGTAGAAATACTCGCTGCAGCCGGATTAGCATATTACAAAAAATACGTAAAAGAGCCAGAACCAGATGCTCCGCATGTCCCGGGACACTTGGATTGGTACGAAGAGCAACAAAACTTATCAGCTGGTCATAGGAGACAGAACACCATGAGACTTACAGAAGCAAAATTGCGAAGATTAATTCGTAGAAAGATATTAAAAGAAAGTGGATACATCAATGGAGAATCCGCAGCCGTAGCTGCTGGGGAAGCAATGGACGATGGAGTACGAACTTTGCCCGAATTCGTCAATTGGTTCAAAGAAAATTACCCTGATGAGTGTCAGGGCCTATCGAAAAAAGACATCAGATCTGAAATTGCTTATTTCTGGAAAGCAGAGAAAAAAGACAGAAAACCAGATCCAAAAATGTATCGAGGAGCTGCACATCGAAGAAGCTTCTATGATACTCCTGGGTGGGGACGATTCGATTAATGATTGTATATCCTCATGTTCTTCGGTATGATACTCTAAACAGGAGTAGAAATGGAAGATGACAAAGGAATTGAGCTATACGGTGATGGGATCGGCCATGTCGAATACGTAGAACACATGGGGTCAGATCTCTCTATCGTGAATAGCGCTCGTGTGTCGTTTGGAAAACATAAAGAAGAGCTCGATGGAAAAGATAAGAAACTTATCAAGTATCTTATCAAACATAGGCATACTTCTACGTTGGAACACTGTCTTGTGACATATCGTTTCAAAGTGCCTCTGTTTATTCGTTCACAACACCATCGACATCGCACTTGGAGCTACAATGAAATCAGTCGAAGATATACCGAAGAAAACCTACAGTTCTACGAACCAAAAACATTCCGCACCCAACATAAGTCCAATCGACAAGCTTCTAATGTCGATGAGCTCGATCCAATCATGGGTTATTTCGAAGATGGTGGACCCAATTATGCTAGCGCTGTGGTTAGAACTCATCATCGTCAGTCTGTTAGTCTATACAACGATTTAATGGCCAAGGGCGTCTGCCGCGAACAAGCAAGAGGTGTGCTTCCACAAAATCTCTATACTGAGTATTACGGGACAGTGAACCTCAATAATTTAATCAAATTTATTGAGCTTAGAACTCACGATGGTGCACAATGGGAGATTCAACAAGTTGCGTCAGCGTGCCTTACAATCGCAGAAAATCTATGGCCCACTGCAGTGGGATCGTATAGAGAAATTAGGGGTTTAAGTTAGAGTCTGTCCATACTTATTCAAGTTGGGTTAATTTAAGGTCCGTCCCAGAATTGCGCATAACTGGAGACAAAAAAATGACCGGAGATAATAACGGTTGGGGAGAATACTCTCGACTGGTTCTAAAAGAATTAGAGACATTGGCAAAAGGTATAGACCAATTGAAAGACCAATTAGGTGACCTCAAAACTGAAATAGCAGAACTTAAAGCGAAAGAAGACAAAGTGAAAGAACTTTCAGCTTGGAAAGAAAGAATAGATGAAGTTGCTTCACCCTCGCAACTAAAAGAAATGCAAGACATGGTGAAAAAGCATGAGCTATTCAAAACCAAGGCTATAACGATGTTTGCAGTAGTGCAAATCATGATGGCAGGTTTAATGGCTATTTTGAAGTTCTTTATGTAGTGAACACCATAATTAAACATTGTGAGCATTGCAGGTGACACCATAATTAAATAACGTCCTGTGTGGCAGGACATCGAGAATCATCTGGCAGTTAGCAATCTCCTACTTCTATTTTGTAAATCCTTCGGAGCGTGAGTATAATTATATAACACACGGAGGAAATATGCCTGAAGGCCCAGAAGTAAAACGCACAGCAGAAGGTCTCGCTCGAGCGATGACCAATAAAACAATTACAAATGTAGAAATCCTTTCCGGACGATATGCAAAAGAAGCTCCCGGAGGAGTCGATGAATTCAATACATCACTGCCAATCAAAGTCGTCGGCGCAGGATGTCATGGCAAGTTCATTTTTGCACTTTGTACAAATGAATCATATATCTGGTCGACATTAGGCATGACAGGCTATTGGAATAGTGAGGGCGGTAAGTATGCTCGCATTCGGTTAGATTTCCAAGATGGATCAAAGGTGTACTTTAATGATATGAGAAACTTTGGCACAATGAAATTTGTGAAAGGAAAACACGAGATGCTGAAGAAATTGAAAACACTCGGCCCTGACATGCTTGCTCAGGATGTTCCAGTACATATATTCAAAGAAGCCCTCATGAAAAAGCCCGAATGGTCTATCGCCAAAGCGCTGATGAAACAGTCCCTAGTCTGTGGCGTTGGCAACTATATAAAAGCAGATTCATTATGGCTTGCAAAAATCTCACCAAAGAGAAAAGTAAAAGACATAACAGATGTCGAGTTTGCTGATTTAAACGAAGCAATCAAGCGAGTAATGCGAGCATCATACGATTCAGGCGGTGCTACAATCCAATCTTATCAATCATTCGATGATCAACCCGGGTCATACACACAGAAGATGGTGGTCTATGGCCAGACAAAAGATCCAGAGGGCAACGAAGTAATAAAAGAAAAAACAGACGACGGGCGTACCACACATTGGGTACCATCGGTTCAGAAATGAAAATAGGTACTCGGGTGAAGCACCCGAGATTAGGTCTAGGAGTCATTATAGAGTTTCAGAAATATGGAGGCGTTATGGTGAATTTTTCTGATTCAGATGGTGTTCTTGTTCGTATCGTACATGAGCGTGATTTGGAGATAATGAATGAATAAAGAAGAAAAACAAGAATTGAAAATGAAAATTGTATCTGTAGAAGAAACTCTCAGAATTTTG
>Ga0163179_10002228_pt1 | contig 13593 bp, 5 predicted proteins | sample AtlANTMetagenome_FD_109643 | JGI IMG/M metagenome (GOLD analysis project Ga0163179, IMG submission 109643) | Marine eukaryotic phytoplankton communities from the Atlantic Ocean - Atlantic ANT 2 Metagenome | ecosystem: Environmental > Aquatic > Marine > Oceanic | place: North Atlantic Ocean...
AAAATCTCCGGTGGTGACGGCAAAGCCGAACTGGTCACCGGACGCGGCACTACTCATGAACCCAGGTGAATTCTGGTGAAAGGTGACGTTATCTCCATTTGCGTCTAAACCTCCGTTCGCACCGTAAAAGACATGGACTGCCCCTGCGTCCACCAGGCCCAACTGGTTGTGATCTTCATCGGGAATCCCAACGGCCAAGTCCTGACGTCCGTCGTTGTTGAAGTCACCCACAGCCAACGAGGCCGCAAAGTGGTCGTACGCCTCAGAAAGGCCGGCCACTCCACCTACTCCTTGACGGAATAGCTGGTCCCCGGCGGCAGTGATCCCCTGTGAGCTGCCGTAGAGGATCTGGACGACACCAACCTCGGCCAGCCCATCGGCTTCGATCGATTCGCCAGGGACGCCTACCGCGAGATCGTCTCTGCCGTCGCCATTGAAGTCGCCGGCTACCAACGTGGCGCCAAAACGATCACCCTCGTCAGGAACACCGATGATGCCCGGGGATTCCTGCGACCAGGTAAAGTTAAGTGGCGAATTAAAGATTCCCTTCTCAGATCCATAGAGAATCGTTACCGCTCCGGCATTCGCCTGACCATTAACAGATTGTCCTGGAGCCCCGGACGCTACATCCTTAAAACCGTCACCGTTGAAATCGCCGACAGCCACCGACGTCCCGAAGAATTCGTTCGATCCTGGCGAAGGTTGATAAGCATGCGTCAAATTGGGGGCATCAATCGTGATTCCAGGATGGTTCGGATTCTGGTCGTCATCGCTACTGCCCAGCCGATAGGGGTCGACCGTACAGATGAACAGGAAACACTCGTCCGTGCGTCGCTCCCAAACCGTCAGTTCCAGTTTCCCATTCGAATCGGTAAACGCGACAGATGCGTCTCCATTGAGCGAGGCGGCCGCGAGGTTATCCGTCGAGTCAACGGCGAGTCCACCCTGATAGCCGTTACCTGATGCGCCACCCCCCGCATCGAAAACTTGCCCCTCGTCCCCAACAGAAATGTAACGTGTGACGACACGCCCGAAAGTGTTCTTCAAGTTGATTGTGTAATTGCTAAATCCCGTATGGTGGATTGACAGTTCACTTTGAGAATCGCTCAGTCCCGTCACGTCTAACGGATCAGAAGCGTTCAAACCCTGAATCTGTTGCGTCTGCTCGTTGACGCGCCAAGTGACGACGCGCAGCTCGAGTTGGCCTCCTGGATTGCGACCCATGACAGGCGTGACGACTTGTGCCCATGCAGCTTGACCTTCAACAGGGCGATGAGCGATCGCGTGCGAAGTCACCTCCAATTGATCGAATCCACGAACATCCTTGGCGATGAAATTCCCAGAGACTGAAAGGCGAAAGGAACTTAGCCAGAGGTTATCGTCGGGACCGACGCGACTCATGATGAATGGGCGACGCTCCAGCTCCGGATTCTGCTGCGGCGTCAGAACATGAACTTTGAAGTCGCGGCCTGGAATGGGATCGGTATCGCGTAAATGAGTTGGAGCGGGTGAATCTGCGGTCACAGACCAGGAAGAAAACTGGGCCGCCGAACCGGTGCCAACGCCCGCGATCAGAAAGGCTCCAACACGAGTGTTTGGTGCCCCGCCGAGGTGAACCACGTCCAGCTCTCGCAGTTCACCGGATGGACCATCCACCTCATCGGCAAAGATGGTGCCCACACCGCCGTCTGTCTCCTCCGAGATAGCAACAAACGGACGATCTTGCAAAACGATTTCAGAATTTGTGACGCGCTCGGCCATGTTGGCTTCGAGCACGTTGGCGGCGAGGTCCCCCGCCAACAAAACCTTCGGTTCCAAAGTTTCGCCGATGAATTTGCGGCGCCGACTGCAACGTTTGTATTTCAAGCTCATAGAAGATCCCCATCGAAAATATGGCTTTACCGTTATTCAGTAGAATCACCATCGATCGACACGGGAAACGTCGCACGATTGTGCGGATGTAGTAGCCCGACGTGGGAACCAGAGATCGAATCGCTGGCTCACACCTCAGGTTGCGAGTAGATGTAAGCTGTTGAGTGTGTTGCGATGGACACACGCTTGCCGTTGTCATTCATTTAAACGACGTTCAGATGGCGAACGGTCTCAGAATTCCCAAAAAAGACCCCAACTCTCCAGATCTTCCTCACTTCTTAAAGAATTCGAATTTCCACAGCATTGCACCGCTAACTAATCACCATCTCCCCACAAGATGCTTTCCAGGAACGCTGCTCAGACCGGCAATCTGCTAAAGCCTTGTGCGCAATATCGTAAGACTCGACACCCCCCGTTAGTTTGCAAAGGGGGGGTGACCGGGATACTCTCTAGTGCTAAATCTTGAAGGTCGGTTCGGGATGATCTCCAATCCCACCTACCCCACCCAATGTTCAGCACGCTGAGCCGAAGTACTGGTTCTAGTCACGAAAGGAAGGACGAATGAACTCGGACGTACAAAGATCGGTGGACCTCAAAGCGATCATCGAGAGATCGTACCGCCTCCTCCTTGCCATGGTCGGGCTCGCGATAACAAGTGTCGCGACCGCACAGGATGTCGCAGAGCAGACAGTTAATTTTGCTGTCAGCGATGACATCCAGCGGATCTATGGTGCCGCAGATGCTCCCAACATCCAGAATATGCCAATTGGAGTCTTTGATTCCGGGACCGGCGGACTCACCGTGCTTGAAAATATTCTGACGATTGACGCATTTGAAAATCAAACGAATCAACTAACGCCGTCGGGAGACGGGAAGGCAGACTTTGCTAACGAGTCATTTATCTTCCTGGCTGACCAGGCAAATATGCCTTATGGCAACTATCCGGTTGTCGGCAAAGAAGAATTCCTGGAAGAACTGATTGTAAAAGACGCCTGGTTCTTAATGGGCCAGAAAAGATTTCGCTTGGATGATTCCGGTGAGAGCGGTGAGCGGTACACGGAAGTGAAGAAGGCGTCCGTCAAGGCAATAGTCATCGCGTGCAATACTGCGACGGCATACGGGCAGGATGATATCGAAAAAGTCATTGACGACGCCGGCTTGGACGTCAAAGTCGTGGGAGTAATCGACGCCGGGGCAAAGGGTGCTGTTGAATCTCTGAAGGGACAAGACGGTACGATTGGGGTAGTACCCACTAGAGGGACAGTTCTCTCCGGAGCATATCCCATCGCGATCAAAAGAATTGCCGAGTCCAGCGGTCAAGATCAACGCATCGAAGTCATCCAACAGGGGGCCTTTGGCTTAGCGGGTGCCATCGACGGCGCTGCTGAGTTCATTCTCCCTAATCCAAAGAACAACAACGCTAGAAACGACTATCGTGGTCCCTCCATGACACACCCTGAGGTGACCATTAGGCAAGACATTCTAAGCCGATACGACTTCGACTTTCGTGGAAATCGAATGTTGTACCGAGACAGCCAACCGAAGCCGAGCGAATTGCAGTTAAACTCCGTAGATAACTACATCGCTTTCCACCTCGTTTCGCTCATGGAACAATTTCGCGCGGATGACAGCTTACCTCCTTTGCGTGCAATCATTCTCGGCTGCACCCACTTTCCATTTTACAAGGACGTTTTCCGCGAGGAGCTTGAACGACTTCGAAACTACCAGGAGGGCGATGAGTTCATTTACCGCAAACATATGGCAGAAAAGATTGAGTTGATCGATCCCGCCTATTTCACGGCACGCGAGTTGTATCAAAGCCTGGCTGCTGACGCACGAGTCCGCCCCGTCGGCAACACACCACGAACCCGCGGTGAATTCTGTATTACCGTTGCTTGCCAAGATGGAAAAGATATTCAACTGAATGCGAGTGGCGACTTCACGTACGAATTCAAGTACGGCCGAAATCCTGGCAAGGTCACTTCAAATTTCCGTGCCGTTTCACTCGATGCTCGGACTGTTGACGAGTCGGTGCTGCAAAGGTTACAGAAGCACGTACCTAACGTCTGGACCCTCATGAAAAAGGACGCTCATCAACGGACGATCACCGACGAGTCAGATACCAGAGAGTGATCCGAAGAAACCACGACCTACATTATCTATTTGACTCGGCCTTGGGCTGGTTCTGGTTCGAAGAATTTGTCTTCGTCCTTTTCGCAGCCCTCTCTTTTTCTCTTGCCGATTTCTTGGCAGCTCGCCTTGCTTCACGAACCCGAGATCGTTCGATTTCCCGAGGTGTCAACGTCGTCTCATTCTCGGAAACAACTTTTGGTTTCGGAGAACTCTCTCTGCGTTTGGGACCACCCGTGATCGAATCCGGCATCTTTGCAATCCATTTTTCATAGGCGAGGCTCAACTCCTTAACCTTGTCGGGATTGCTGCGTACGAGGTTCTTCTGCTCCGCTGGATCAGCCGAAAGATTGATCAGTTCCAAACGTTTTTTTTTCGAGTGCAGTTTCCAATCACCTCGGCGGACCGCCCAGTCGTCCGTGCGTCCTTTGCTCCAAAACAGCGTATCGTGGTGTTGCGTCGATTCGCCAATCAACAAAGGCAGAATGCTTTTCCCGGTAAAGTCATGCTCGGCGGGCATCGCGCCAATGGCATCCAGCGCTGTCGGAAGGATATCGAATGAAATGATGGGGGTATCGACAGTCTGCCCCCCTTTGACCTTCGACGGCCATGACACAATGAAGGGTGTCCTGATTCCACCTTCATCGAGCGATTGTTTGAATCCACGCAACGGTGTGTTGTCAGCACTCATCGCTTTTGCCCCACCGTTGTCGCTCAAAAAGAACAGGAGCGTATTATCAAAGATCCCTTCGCGTTTCAGTTTACCGACCACCTGACCGACTCCATCGTCGAGATGTTTGAGCATCGCCATCAGGACGGCGCGTTCCTTGCTGATCTCAGGGAACTTTGCCTGCATCGCCTTGATATCTTCTTCTGGCGCTTCGGCGGGAGCGTGAACTGCGTTGTAGGCCAGATATAAAAAGAACGGCTTTTCCTTATTCCTGTCGATGAATGCAACCGCTTCTTCGGTCAGCCGAGTTGTCAGGTAACCTTCATCATTGATTCGTTTCTGATTGCGATAGATTGGCCCCATAAACTTCCCCTCGGCATCGCTGCGCAGGTTGAAGTAACTGTGACCGCCTCGGCCCATGAACTTGTAGCACTCATCAAATCCGCGGTTTAACGCGTGCCATTTCAAATCGGGATAATCTTCGTCGAGCCCCAAATGCCATTTGCCGATCGCAGATGAAACATATCTATCCGGCAAATACCCTGGAAATATCTTCTCCTGAGGATCGAATCCGCGACCGCCGTCGCCCGCGGTGTAAACTCCGACGCTCTGGGAATAGCCACCGATCATAATGCCGGCCCGAGTCGGTGAGCAAACAGGGGCACTTGTGTAGCCCTGCGAAAAGAAGACGCCATCCTTTGCCAAAGCATCCATACACGGTGTCGAAACTTCGGCAGAATGGTGAGGGTTCAAGCTGATATCTGCATACCCCTGATCGTCCGTCAGGATGACAACAATATTAGGACGTTCGGCAGCTGCTAACTCGGCATGATTTCCTGCCAAGGCAATTGCGGATAGAAAAAAGAAGAAAACGAATTTCATTTTGAGTCATCATCCTGAGGGCAATGAACTTTGGTCAAAACCTAGTATAGATACATACTCGGTGAATGGAGTCAACAAGGGTGCTAAAAGTCTCTCTTATTTGAAACCGATGACTTCCTTTTCTGACCAATATTTCGCAACTCATTGATCTGATTACATCGGCAATCGCCGTCCACATTGACCACAATCATTTCCCGATCATAGTTTGATATAGTGATGGCGTTGAATCGGACTACAATCCTTTATCGATCGATGATAAAAGCCGAACAAACAAGCGACTGAGTGATTTGATGAGTGCATAAGGAATTCCCCAGTGCAACGCAGAACGTTTTTGAGATCAACGGGAGCGGCTCTCGCATCGGCTACCGTGTGTCAGGCAGCAAACCAGACTCCCCCGAAGATTGATCGTGAGGACCAGGACAAAGATTGGGTCTACATTCAGAACGACCAAATACGAGTCGGTTTTTTGCGCTCGCATGGAGGTGGAATCGCACATTTCTCTTCGCGTAAATCAGACTTTAACGTACTCAACCATTACGACCACGGCCGCTTAATTCAACAGTCCTATTACGGAGACAAAGACGGTTCCCATTGGGCTGACAAGCCGTGGCGTTACAATCCAGTGCAAGGTGGTGATTACAAGGGCAACGCTGCGAAACTCATCGATTTCAAATCGACAGACGCAGCCGCATCGACAAAGACAATTCCGCGCCATTGGGCAGCCGGTCAATTGCTTGAAGACTGTACGATGGAACAGTGGATCAAGCTGGACGGGCCGATCGTGCAAGTGCGTTTCAGGTTCACATATCGCGGTTCGAAAACGCATCAGCCTCGCCATCAAGAGACGCCAGCCGTATTCGTCTCTCCCAAATTGTCGACACTCATCACTTACTCCGGCCAGAAGCCTTGGACAGGTGCTCCACTGACGCGAAAGAAACCTGGTTGGCCCAATGAGTATGTGGCTCTGCCCGAAAACTGGGCCGCCTATGTCGACCAGAACGGAAACGGGATTGGTGTCTATGTGCCCGATTCAACCGAAGCGACATGTTATCGATTCCAAGGTCGCTCTGGCTCCGCCTGTTCTTATCTTGCCCCGTTGCGAACATTCGCCATCACGCCGAACCTGTCGTTTTCATACGTCGCCTATTTCACACTCGGTAACGCCGAAACGATTCGAAAGCGATTTGCGCAGCTCCGAACGGAAACGGATTAGTGCCGAATAGGTGTTGCACTTGGCAGCAAAATATCCAGCGTCCACCGCATGCCGTGGATAAAAAAAATGAATACAAAGAAGAAAAGAAATGGCTTGATGAAGAGCCATTCAGCCCCTGGTTCAACATCCGCTGCTGGCTGCTAAGAAAACCAGGTCTGAATGGATATTCTTTCCTGGCATTTATGATTGGCGTGGCATTTACGCTGATTCTGCTCCAGTTGTTTTGATACTTCCCTCTCACCACTGCCTAACTCAACGTGGCAACACAGGGCTTGCCTCAACCAGGTCCTAGTTTTGGTAAGACAAGCCTGTCAGGCGATGGACTTGGCAAAGAATCAAAACCCCAGAGCATGTGCGTTGACCTAAGTCGTGGCACGACTTGGCTGCATCTCGATACAGAAGATGCGCCGAACCCGACATGCATAACCATCACATACACCAAGGTGCTCGACCAATTTTTACGTCACAGGTCAATTGCCGATGCACGTTGGCTTTTAGCCAAGCCGACAGGTCCAATGAGTTCATAGCGAAAGAGGAAGCTCTGCTTGAGTAATTCGTTCGCCTCGATGGCATCGGCAAGACGCGACGAGTGTATTCCAATGCAGTGCTGATCATACAGTCGGAAGTAATCTGATTGCCACAAAGGAGACAGCAAATCAATTGCCATTTCCATGACCGCAAAGACTTCGGAATCCGTTAGCTGATTGAATGACGCCAAACGCAAAGAAATTCGAACATGGGTGCTTCCTTTCGTCGTCCCCGAATTAACTTTCGTCGTCACCGAATTAAGCTATTCAGTCTTGTTATCTAATCAAAATAGGATTCCTACAACAAATCCTAATTATTTCTTCCAAACCAATTAATTATTTTGACAACATCAACGCATCTGTTGACACTCGGATTCGATGGAATCGATGACGTTTCGATAAGGCCTCCCCGTAAATAACAACCCACGGCAAATGTATTGAGAGTCTATCAAATGATGAGAAACAAACATCACATCTTGACTTCTCTGGTATTTATGTTGATTTTGGGAGTCACTTTTCCGGCCCTCGCACAACCGGATCCAACTGACCCGAATCTTCGAGCATGGTTCAAAGCGGACGATCTTGTTTCTGGTGGTTTGCAGCAAGGTGACCACCTTACGGAATGGGTCGATGCTTCATCTTACGGAACAATTATTGCACCTCGTACCACGATGAATGCGGCTGGGCCCGGCCTTGGTCAACCTGTTGAAGAAGCACCAACACTTCAAATGGTTGATATCAATGGCCAGAGCGTTCCCAGCGTTCGATTTGACCGCGCTGGCGATGTTGTTGCGAATGCCGGTGACCCCAGTGTTCCTGGGTCGGGTTCAGCTGACCGATTATTCCAGACAAACAATCTCGCTCCAGACTTCGATCCTCTCAACATTGGTGACGGATCAGATCTAACCGCTTTCGTTGTATTCAATCCGGATTTCACCACAACACCCGCTTTGGGATACGAGCCCGTGATCGCCAAGCGTGGATCGAGTAGTTCTGTTTGGCAGCTAGGCATCAACAACACCGGTGGTCCTAAAGGCGGCCGACTCAACTATGTCACTTTTGATGCGACTACGGAATATGTTAGCGGTTCAGCAATCGCCGAGAAAACTTGGCATATTACAGCCTTGAGCATTGTCGATGATCCGGCATCGCCTGCAGATACGATTGATTTCTTGCATGATGAGTCGATGGACGCTGCTCAAAGAATGAGCAGTCTTGGTTCAGTTCCAACCAATACGACGACCAATCGAAACGCGACTACTGCTGAGCCGTTTTCGGTTGGAGCTCACTCGCAAGCATGCTGTGGCGAAGGAGAATCGTTCGCCGGGAACATTGCAGAGATCATCGTTTACTCGAAGGCTCTGGACGCTGCGGAATTGGAAAGTGTCGAGGGATATCTTAACAATAAGTATTTTGTTCCCGAGCCCGGTAGCTTTACATTACTGCTCATGGCAGCAATTGGAATCTTGGGACTTCGACGCAAAATGTAATTCGTTCCTGATTTAGAGAATTTTTTTGCCAGATTCTAGCGAGCCCTTCATTTTAAATAGTTGGGCTCGCGATTTATGATTTGACACAATGTGGAGGTTCTCCAAATGAATCGTCTTGTTCTTGCGACAGTTTGTGTCCTTTTTGCAAGTGGTACTGTGTTAGCTCAGCCGGATCCCACTGACGAAGATTTAAGATTTTGGGTGAAAGCCGATGATCTTGTTACTGCCGGTTTGACAGAAGGCGATGCTGTTCAAGAATGGGTTGACGCTTCCCAATACGGAACAACTTTGTCTCCAAGAACTGAGACAAATCCCTGGGGTCCGGCAATCGGAGCAGATGTCGAGGAGCATCCGCATTTACGTTTTGTCGATATCAATGGTAAATCGGTACCAACCGTTCGTTTCGATCGGGAGGGAGATCTGTTCAGCTTCGCGGGATTGGGTGATCCAGACGTCGATGACTCAGGAGCTGGAGACCGACTCTATCAGATGAACAACTTTGATGATCCGGATACCGTAGAAGTCGAAGATCCTACGTCAATTGGTGACGGCACGGATTTAACCGCGTTCATGGTCTTTAATCCTGACATTGTCGATTCGCTCAACGAAAACGGGACGACAAGGCTGGGTGTCATCTTCATGTTTGGCAAGCGAGGCGATAGTGGCTGCTTGTACCAAATGGGGATTGAGCAGCGTCCGACTGAACCCGACTTCGGCAAGTTGCTTACCGTGAATTATGACGAAAACGTGAAGTATTCTTCCGACGCGACGCCGCCGGAGCAAACATGGCAAATCGCGGCGTTAACGATTGAGGAGTCGGATCCAGAGGATGAAGGGATTCCGGATCTAGTCAGTTTGTACCTCGGTGCGAACGGCGAGGCAATTGAAAACATTGGTGGGCCGCTCGAGATGATTAACCGCAACAACTCTGAGGCGATGTTTGATGGTTCGACGGGTGATCCCGAACCATTCGGCATCGGTGGTCATTCACAGAACTGCTGTGGCGAAGGAGAATCGTTTGCTGGGAACATCGGTGAAATCATCATCATGAGTAAGCTGCTTGTGCCCGAGGACTCGGAGTGGCAGTCGATTGAAAGTTATCTGATCGGCAAGTACTTTGAAAGCAATACGCTGCTAGGTGACTTTAATCTCGATGGACAACTTGACGCAGCAGACTTGGACCTCATGTCCGCGCGCGCCGAGCCCAATGATCCAACATTTGACTTGAACGAAGACGGTGTGGTTGATTTTTCCGATCGAGTCGTTTGGGTCCACGACCTCAAAAATACTTACATCGGTGACTCAAACTTGGACGGTGAATTCACCAGTAGTGACTTCGTTACTGTCTTAGTTGCCGGCAAGTACGAGATTGACGAAACGGCAGGTTGGGCGGAAGGTGATTGGAACGGAGATTTGCAATTCACTAGCTCCGACTTTATCGCTGCCTTAGTCGATGGCGGATATGAGATCGGACCGCGACCAGCCGTTGCCACTGTTCCCGAACCTTCGAGCCTTGTTCTGTTGTTATTATCCCTTTGTGGCCTGCGCCGGGTCACGGCGATTAGAACTCGGGCCAGGTGATTCAGGCAGATGTGCTGCCAATCCTTTGAAGCGTCCAATCTTAATTAGCGGTCTGGGGGGACTGCGCAGTGTATAATATGGATTGGCTTTACCCGATCGGCAGGTCAGTCAATAGAATCAATAGAAAAGGAGATGTCACTTGGCTAAACGACGTCTCTTCGGTGAAGTGCAGCCGGTGTGTCGCGATAAGGCTCACTTCCCACTTAGTTTTGAACGACTTGAGTCCCGTCATCTACTGGCAGCGAATCTCATCATTTCCGAGATTATGGCGGCGAATGACCATTCCATTCGTGACTTCGACGGTGAAACATCTGACTGGATTGAATTACATAACGCTGGTGATGAGTCCGCCAACCTTGATGGTTGGTTTCTGACCGACGATGCCCGCAATCTGACGAAATGGCCGTTTCCTGACGGCTTGTCGATCGATCCTGACGAATACCAAGTCGTGCATGCCTCGGGACGCGACCGGATCATGCCAAATCAGGAGATACACACAAACTTTCGCCTTAGCTCTCGTGGCGAATTCTTGGCTTTGGTTGCGCGCGATGGTGAAGACAGTCTATCGATTGTCTCTAGCTTTGAGCCTCGTTTCCCTGCAATGTTGGACGACGTTTCATACGGACTTGGCTCTAGAGAGATTACTCAGTCACTGGTGAGTGACTCGTCGGCAACGCGACTGCACATTCCTGTAAACGATGCACTTGGCACGGATTGGAATCGTTCCGACTTTAACGACGAAGCGTGGATGGACCTCGCTTTTCCCGCTGGTTTTGCAGCCGAAAGGGAAGCAGTACCAACGCCTGGTTTCACGGTGCAAATGATCGATGTCGACGGTGGCGATGTTGGCAGGTTCGAATCTACGCGAACAGTGGAAGCGATATTTGCGGGTGATTTTGACGCATCTGATTTCAACGTCACTCGAGATGTTAAGCAAGTTGTTCCGCAAATTGATTTTGGTGGATTCCGTGGCATCAAGCGTGAAACACAACCGTATCTCGATGGAACAACGGACACTTCGTTAAGTGATTTTGCGTTACGCGCCACAGCGGAAATCACCATTCCTCCCGGTGAATGGACGATTGCCTTTGGTAGTAACGATGGCGGTTATTTGCGAATTCCCGGTGTCGAGTTCTTAGACACATTTAACGAAAACGGTACGCCCGATGATCTCATGCCAGGCGACGGGGAAATCTGGTATGACGGCTTGCGTGGCTACGCCTTTACCCGTGCGACGTTCACGGTTGGTCCAGATGAGCTTTCCACATCGATTGACACAATGTTCTTTAACCGTGACGGAAGCGATTCATTTGAAATCCTTCTTCGCCCGGGACACGTGTCAGAACGCCCACGTAACGCGCAGGCAAAAGATTGGACCTTGCTGAAAGACGGTGCACTCGGTTGGTCTGTCTCGACCTTGGCAACGCTTCCGGCACCGGAGTTTGGTTCGTCAATCCGCGGTTCTGTGTCGCCAGCCGATCTGACGAACAGTTCCGCCTATTTTCGAATTCCTTTCGAATTGTCGGCAGACACTGTTTTTGATGAACTTGCACTCGAAATAAGAATCAACGACGGATTTATTGCTTACCTGAATGGAACGGAGATTGCACGCTATAACATGGAAGATGCGGCCTCGTGGAATTCTGGAGCAGCGTCCATCCGCGATGACTCGGCGACGCTGTCGCCTTTGCAGTTTGAACTCATCGACGAAGTTCAACTCTTAAAAACAGGACAAAACGTACTGGCGATTCACGCAGCGACAAGTCACGGTGAAGATCATGCATTTTTTGTTTTGCCAACACTCAACGGAATTGTGAAGGATGAAATCGGTTATCATTTCTTGCGAAATTCCACACCAGGGGTGTCCAATGACTTGGGTGCGGAAGCGATCTTGGACCAAGTGGCCTATTCGCTTCCCTCGCAAATGATTTCTGATCCGTTTGCATTGACGCTGTCGCACACGGACGAATCAGCACGCATTCACTATACAACTGATGGATCGATACCCACCGAATCGTCTTTGATCTACGTTCAGCCGATTACGATTGACGCGACGACACAAGTCCGTAGTCGGGCATTCGCCAAGGATCGCGTCGCCAGTGCTGTAACCAGTGTGACTTACGTCCTAATCGACGACGACGCACGAGATTTCTCGTCTGACATGCCCATTCTTGTTCTGGAGAACTTCGATCAAGGAGCTCCCGAACGCACGTATCAGAACGCATTCGCGACTCTCCACGAAATTGGCAAGGACGGACGAAGTCGTCTGCTGGAAATACCGTCGTTAACGCACAAGATTGGGATGCGACTACGGGGCGCGAGCACTTCGGCCGTTGATAAAACTAACTATCGGATTGAGTTCAGAGATGAATTTGGGGAAGACCGAAACGTTCGTTGGCTTGATCTTCCGGCCGAATCCGATTTCAGTTTGTGGTCGCCATGGATTTGGGACCGAACTATGGTACGAAGCGCTTTCATATTCGAGCTAGGGCGTCAGCTTGATTACTACCAGCCGAGGACGCGGTTCGTCGAGGTTTTTGCAGACACCGATGGTGACGGACTTTCCATGAGTGATTACATGGGCATTTATGTCGTCATGGAAACGATCAAAGTGGATGAAGATCGACTCGACATTGCCAGTCTACGCCGCAGCGATTTGTCCGCCCCCGAGATAACAGGCGGTTACATTATCGAGAATGGGCGTGGCGACGATAGTGATTCATTCAAAAGTGCCATCGGCTATCCACCCGGACAGCGTTATGTCTACGACGACCCGGGACTCGAAAACCTGGCACCACAACAACAAGCTTATATCGGCCAGGTTGTTGATGAATTCGAGTCCGCTTTGTTTAGTGAGCAATTTGCGGACACAGAAACCGGATACGCACCCCACATCGACCTCAATTCGTTTCTCGACCATCATTGGATGCGGCTTCTCAGCAATGATCCAGACGGCCTGATAGTAAGTACCTATTGGCATGTCGATCGCGAGGGGCCGATCACGATGGGGCCGATGTGGGATTTCGACCGCACGATGGGCAATGATTCGGACGAACGCTCGGCGAATCCTCAATCTTTTTCCAACCCGTCGGTCAACTACCTCACGTACGGCTGGTGGGGTCGATTGTTTTCTGATCCAAACTTTAGGCAAGCATGGATTGATCGCTATCACAAATTGCGCGCCGACGGGCATTTTGACATGGCGAATTTTTCTGATCTGATTGATCA
>Ga0163179_10002229_pt1 | contig 13590 bp, 15 predicted proteins | sample AtlANTMetagenome_FD_109643 | JGI IMG/M metagenome (GOLD analysis project Ga0163179, IMG submission 109643) | Marine eukaryotic phytoplankton communities from the Atlantic Ocean - Atlantic ANT 2 Metagenome | ecosystem: Environmental > Aquatic > Marine > Oceanic | place: North Atlantic Ocean...
AAAGATAAACTTTCCATGACATCCTGCACCCACTACTTTAATAGGTAATGACAAGCAAAAATCTTCGATCCCTCCGGGAGCTTCTTTAGCATACCTACCAGACAGTATTTCTACTGCGGTGATTGTTTTGTTAGTCATAGCTCGAGCAAGGCCCTCTGCTGTTCGCTTGACTTCTGGTCCTTCTGGCATAATTCCTCCGTGTGTAGTTATACTATACCACGAAGATTGAAATTTTACAAAAGAAACGAATTACCAATCTTTGCAAGCCCAATATCCTGCAGAATCCCAATCGTCTTCCATTGATTTATCATCACATTTATGACGTGCTCTGAAAGATGCTTTATTATCTTTGTGCTGTGCTTGAACAGGCATGCTAGGGTCTCCAAATTTCTTGATAGTTTCTTTGTCAGAATTCGGATCACAAGCTTTCACAACTTTTGACTTATCTCCATGGCCGGGCTCTCCTTTTCTCAATCTTCGAGGAGAGTTACATTTCATTTTGTCTTTTTTCTCTTTATCAAAACCATCTTCAGCTATTAAATTTTTCCAATTACTAATTCCTTCTTCAATTGGGTCATCAGATTCATCTACGCAATTTGGGACTTCTTGGCCGTCTTTATCTTTTGTGCCCATCATCATATACCCATCTTCACAAGGATCATCTTTTTTCTTTTTCTCTGTGAGAATTGCTGATTGTTTCGGAAACGTCAATCGATTCCATGTCTCTTGTAAATTTTCCATTTTTAATTCCTCGATAAGTAAAATAGGAGATTGCTAACTGCCAGATGATCGTCGTTGTCCTATCGCATAGGACGTTCACTAAGTATGGTGTCACCAGCAATGCTCGCTTATATCTAATTATAGAAAGAATTTCAAAATTGCCATTAATCCTGCCATCATTATCTGTACAACGGCAAACATCGTTATCGCCTTAGTTTTGAATAATTCATGAGATTTTACCATGTCTTGCATTTCTTTAAGCTGAGTTGGCGAAGCTACTTCGTCTACTCTTTCTTTCCAAGAAGAAAGATCTTTCACTTTATCTTCTTTGGCTTTGAGTTCTGCTATCTCAGATTTGAGATCGCCCATTTGAGCTTTAAGGCCTTCAATGCCTTTCGCGAGGGTTTCTAATTCTTTTAATACAAGACGACTATACTCGCCCCATCCGTTATTGTTATCTCCGGTCACTGTAGGTCTCCATAAATGCGCACTTCGAGGAACCCACTCTAAATTAACAGAACTTGCTATTAATAACTATGAGAATTATGAAGTTAATCCTCTTATTTCTCGATACGAGGCAATTGCTACTGGCCAGAGATTTTCAGCGATTGTAAGGCATGCTGACGCAACTTGCTGAATCTCCCATTGTGCACCATCGTGCGTTCGGAGTTCAATAAATTTGATTAAATTGTTGAGATTGACTGTCCCGTAATACTCAGTGTAGAGATTCTGAGGAAGTACTCCTCTAGCTTGTTCTCTGCAGACACCTTTTTCCATCAACTGGTGGTATAGATGTACGCTATCGACATGATGCTTTCTAATGCAAGTGGAGGCAGTCTGTTTCCCTCCGTCTTCGTAATAACCCATAATAGGGTCGACTTCATCGATGTTGGAAGCTTGTCGATTAGATTTACTTTGGGTTCGGAAGGTTCGTGGTTCGTAGAACTGTAAGTTCTCTTCAGTGTATCTTCTTGAGATTTCATTGTAGCTCCAAGTACGATGACGGTGGTGTTGTGAACGGATAAATAGTGGGACTTTAAATCGATATGTCACAAGGCAATGTTCCAACGTAGAAGTATGCCTATGTTTAATTAGGTACTTGATAAGCTTCTTATCTTTTCCGTCGAGCTCTTCTTTATGTTTTCCAAACGATACACGAGCGCTATTTACGATGGAGAGATCTGATCCCATGTGTTCTACGTATTCGACATGACCGATGGCATCACCGTATAGTTCAATTCCTTTGTCTTCTTCCATTATTTTTCCTTCACATCATTGGGTAGCGTTATATCGTGAATCTTCTTGGCCAATTGTTTCATGCCAAGAAGACTAAATACTTCCATCAACGGATGGCCGATGATGTTATGAAACGAGTATTTGAATCTTTTCATATATGAACTCCTGTTTAGAGTATCATACACGCTGAAAGTCAATTATACATACCTAATACGGTTTTTCCTCAAAAACTGTATCCAATAAATGCTGATACATTGGTATGGTATAGTCAGGCCATCTTTTGCCTACCCAGCTTTGGAAGTCATCCACTGTATGCTGTCCTTCAACCAACGCTTGTAGAATGTGATAAATATTCATCAGAAACTCTTTTTTGCTGTATGCTTTAGGATACTGTTCAAGGTACCTTTGGGTCGATTGAAGCTTTTCGACTTCTTTGTCTAGCAAATCTTGCTGTTCAGGTGTTATTTCATCCAAGCTTTCTTTAATTGTTCTACGAATGATTTGTCTTAATTGGCTTCTTTTAATTCTCATTTTGTATACCTCAGTAATTTTTGATCAAAATCTCTGTTGCTAAGCAACCTTCTTTATCCTTACGTCCCGATGTATACTTATGTCCCATAAACATATGCATTGTCCAATTATCATCAAACTTATCTCCAAACCAGCCCCCTTTAGTCCACTTTCTGCCACCGGCAGCCATTTCCCATCCGATTTTACTTCCATCATGGTGTTCTCGATTGGAAAGAGCTCCATAGCAACCTCTTTTGTGGCAATCTTTCATAAATTCACATAATTCAAGCTGGTTATCGTCGTCAAACTCACCGGCCGCTCTATATGTTTCGTGGGAAAGCCTATAGGGAGGATCTGCATACATCCAGACATTTTTATCTGCCCATTTCACTGTATTTTCATATGACTCTTTTGTAATAATACAAGATTTCAAAAACTCGATGAACTCTAGCTCTCGCACTTCTAGTTTTTGAAAGTATTCGCCTTTCCACCACATGTTCCCTGCAGATGTTCCATATCTGTTCGGATACTTCTTAGATTGACCCCAGAATCCATTGAAATTTATTCGCATCATAAACATCAACAGAGCACTTTCTTCCACTTCATTTTGAAAATCACGATCCCAATATTTTTGCCTAAGTTCGTAATAGTATGCTTTTCTCTCTTCTGAAATCTTAGGCTTGGGTGGAGGTGTAATCGCTAGGTATGGTTTTAGAAATTTTCGACCCCATGCTTGGTATTCTTCTGTGTGTTTCATCATTACATCATACAGCTGCAATAACTCGCTATTTAGATCATTAATAACGATAGGTATCTCTGGATAAATGCTTCTCACCCAGTAAGCAACTTGTGCTGATCCGGCAAACATATCAACAAACATTTTAGGTTCTTGCACTAGAAAACCCGATGCTGCGTATTTCTTCAGCATTCGGGCTTTGGAACCTGCATACTTAAACGGAGGCTTCTTTGGGGTTTTCATGTTATTCGGCAATAACACGGGTACATCGATTATCATATTGTTTCTCCCTCTTCTAAGAAACATTATACCACAGATTTTCTATTTGATTACACTAACTCTGGATCAAAGTCATCACTAGGATCGCCATAAGAATAAATTATGTAGAATTCCCCATCTTCTTCTTCCATGTATTCTTCAGGGTCGATGCCAAACCGATACTGCAACAATTCTTTTGCTCCTTCGATTGTACCTGGCTCGTTTGGTACTTCTATCTCAAATCCACCATCCAACTGTTTCAAAGAACTTTCGTACTGGTTTATAATTAAGCTTTCCATATCTCTGGTCAAGCCTGTCGATTCTCTAAGCACCCGTCGAATGATTGATCTTAATTTTCTCTTATTCATCAGTAACCCCTGAAGGACCTATCTGTTATCTTCACGCATTCGCATTCATTTCCCTGATCGTCTGTCATGATTGTGATTCGTGTATCCATCATCATATTTCTTCGATCGCGGGGTGCAAGGCCGTCCATCCACTCTTCAGCAGCAGCCAGCGGAGCGTATGCTTCGCCATCATCATCGATACAATCCCAGATAGCATCTTCGTCGTAACAGACGTTTTCACTAAGTAAATTATTTTGATTCAGCTTAGCATATTCTTCTCTGATGATTCTTTTTAATTGTCTTTTTGATAATTTCATTTTGTTTTCCCCTAATTAAAATTATAGTCTGCTGTATACAGCTTCAATAACTGCTTCGTATTGATCGTAAGGTATGCCATACATCTTTAGCCACTGTTCACAGATACTTTCCACAGAAGCTTCTGGATCTGCTTGGCAATCCTTGACACAAACATTTATAATGTCTTCGATGCTACCTTTGCCTTCCGAAGGGATCTCGTACATAGATTCCCTAATCAAACCTCTACGCTTGAGTCGAGAGTACTCTTCCCGTATAATTCTTTTTAATTGTCTTTTTGATATTTTCATCTGATTTCTCCTAATATTTTTTGTATATCTAAGCCACCACAGTCTATCTTTTTCTTAGAACAATGAAAGTGATTCATAAATCCTTTGAATTTTCCTGATGCAGCGACTTTATCGTACGCCCATTTTTCTGCAGGTGCTTCCAAAGGAACTCCACAGCCTTCATGAATTGCTTTATACAAAGCTTTAAGTGCTTCAATCTGCTCTGGATAGAACCACGTAAAAGGCTTGAGTGGCTTATTTTGTGCCAACGCACCTTCCATCAGGGGTCGCTCTTTACCAACATTCTTTTTATACCAACTTTGATATTTTAAGTAATATGCATTTGAGATCTCAACACCAACAGAAGAATGATTCACTTTAGAATTTCCAGCGTGCCAACATGCTTCGTTGATGTCGTGAAGCTGAATGATTGTTCCATCATTGTCAATACAGAAGTGGACAGATACGTTTCTTCTGGCAAGTACTCTTGCACACGACTTGCTATTAAGGCATACATCCCAATGCGTTACAAATGACTTTATAGTTCGTTTCCTCGAATACTTTGTCAAGCCTTTCGAGATTTCATAATTGAAAATATCATCTTTGAAGGTATGTACTTTTTCAGCCGGCCAGTCGATATTGATTGGATTTCCATTGTACCAAAGAACATCAGAACCAGATGACTGAACTGTTGCCATCATTAGTTCCTGTTGTGACTCAATGTGTGCTAGAATGTGCCTGTATGTTGTCGGCCCACACATGCCATCTGCATACAGATCATGTTCTTTTTGAAACGTTCGAATCGCATTTTGTAGTTTGCGATCAAACAAAGTATATTCGGATATGAACCAAGAAGGTTCCCATCCTAATTTCGCTGCACTTGCTTCATTATAGAAGTCTTTATCTACTGCCATTGTTGTTATCCTTCTTCATAACCTTCTTCAACCCACATTGGACAACCTTTTTCATTGCTCAACTTTCGGGCTAGCTTTTCTGCTTCTCGTTTAGTTCCAAAGTGTTCGGTCCAAGGACCAATACCACCTCCATGCATATCTGGATCATCATGTTTAGTCCAGTCAGCCATGATCACCCAATCTTGTTTCCTCTCTTGATTTCGCCTATTGTAATGACCATATTCTGAGATGGCTTTTCGTATTGTTCGCCTTAATTGGCTTTCTGTTATTTTCATACTTCCGCCTCGAGATCGTTGTTGTAAAAGATATACGTATGTTTCGTATTGATTTGCAAGGCCTTGCAGTAGATCATCTAATCCAAGAGACATTCCACAAGCTTCGAACTGTGCATAAATACTTTCTATTACTTTCACATAATACTTGATGACTTCGAACGCATTGCATGCAATTGTTTCTGCATCTTGGTTTGCAGAAGAAGGCTGTTGTGCAAGAAGACCAGCAGCCATCGATAATGAAGAAACAGGATCAGCCAAGGTTTCATCCCCAGTCAATCCTATCCCTTTTTCTACGATACCGTCCAGATCTTCGTCTAACTGAGTATAGATCGTGCCGTAAAGATTTACGTGATCACCGGCAAACCCAGTCCCTTTGGTCACGTGATGTGCAGCATGAAACCAAGCAATCATCGCTCGATGCATACCGATCCATTGTCGGAAGATTTGCTCCATAGATTTTCTCCAAAGTAAACTCCTATCTAATTATACTGGAGAAGCTTATTTTGTATCGGGTTCTACGAATTTGATGTCAACAGACACATTAATGTCTAGAGTGGGAACTCCAATATTGTCACAAATACCAATCTCAATAGCTTTATATGGCTCTACAAACCAATCAGCACGACCACGTTTATTTATCTTCTTGTGAAACCACTTTGCAGGCTTTCCAGTGTTCTGAGCAAGAATGTCGTAGATCTTCTCATTTAATCTTCGTGTCTCATCAGCACTTGCCTGTATTTCAGAATTTTTCCCATAAGCGCCTGAGCTTACATCGTGGATCATAAGAGTAGCATCTTCAGAAATATACCGTTTTCCTTTCGCACCACACGAAGCTAAAATAACACCGCAAGACATTGCTTTGCCTTCTACAATGGTTGCTACTGGCACTTTCGAAGATTTGATCGCTGCGATCATTGACATCAAAGAATAAACTTGACCACCGTATGAGTCTATAATCACAGGAATAACAGGCTGCCCAGTGTTTTGTGCGACTCCCATCTTAGCTGCAAAATCTGCTGCTGATTCTTCAGTGAAATCATTTACTCGAATCATTATCGGAGTGTGCTTGAGTTCTATATCTTTGATGAGTGGTGATACTTTTGTTGTCCAATGCATATTGGGCTCCTTTTGTTGTGTGTTTGGGTACACTAGTAATATACCCAAATTACACTAAATTTACAAATTCGATTAAGCTTTTGAATAGTAATTCTTAGTAGCTTCTTCAGTCGATTCTATAATGACTTTTGCTACTCTGTAAGGATCACAGTTAGATGCTGGCCTTCTATCCTCGAAATACCCATTGTACCCATTTTCTCTTGTCGACACAGGAACCCTAATTGATGATCCACGGTCACCGACTGCCCATGAGAACGAATTAATGTGTTGCGTCTCGTGGTCACCAGTAAGCCTTTGATCATTGGCCTCACCATACACAGCGATGTGCTTTTGGTGGTTTTCTTTGAATGTGTTCATCAAATTCAAGGTTTTGTGATTGTCATTCGAAGTTCTGATCTCATTGTTCGAGAAGTTTGTATGACAACCTGAACCATTCCAGTCCCCTTTCACTGGTTTGGGTGATAAGTCTATACCATAGCCATAGTCTTCACCAAGTCGATACAGAACATATCTGGACATCCAAAGATCATCACAGGCTTTCATAGTATCTTCCGAAAAACATTGATACTCCCATTGGCCAATTGCGACTTCAGCGTTTGTTCCCGTAAGATCGATACCCATATCGAGGCACCTGTTCAAATGTGCTTCTGACAATCTTCTGCCCACTACTTGCCCTGCTCCAACACCACAGTAATACGGGCCTTGTGCTTTAGGAAAACCATTCTCTGGGAAACCAGCAATCTTATCGCCTTTCGTAAGGAAGAACTCTTGTTCAAAACCCCACCAATAGTCTTCTTCTTTCTTTTCTTTAGCGATAGGATCGAGCTTCGCTCGTTGGTTTGTTGGGTGAGGTGTACCATCTGGGTTCATAACTTCGCACAATACGAAGTAGTGGTAGGCATTCCATTGATATACTCGGACTGGCTTGAGGTTACACTCAGAATAATTACCCATTGCTTGTAGTGTGGACGAACCATCAAAGTTCCACGTAGGAAGATTTTCAGCCTTCACTTGTGTATTGTCCATCCACTTGAGTGTTTTCACTTTGCTTCTCAGGGATTGTGTCGGATTCCCATCGAGCCATACGTACTCTAACTTAAGTTTGTTCATTTATATTTTCCTTTTGTTGAATTACCCGCATGCGCCGAAGCCACATGCAGTACAGGTTTGGCAACCTTCTTGATAGATAATTGTACCTTCAGCTTCACAGTTTGGACAAATTGTTACTGATGCTTTTGTGCCATCTTGAATATAGTTCTTAAGACATCTGGCAATCACTTTTGAGAAAGAAAATAAATCAGCTTCTTTGTCTTTTTGCATCTGCTCTACAAGATACTGGACAGGAACACCATGACGTAAAGCCAAAGAAACAGTTCTAGTGTAGCCTGCATGATTCGCATTCGCAAAGACAGAGACGACATCCTTGATCTGAAGCGGATCATCGCCTTCACCAATGGAGAGGTCATATTTTGAATTAGCTGTCTTGAACGCTCTCTTCGTGAGCATACCATTTTTAATTCTCCTTGGGAGTTCGATCAGTTCGGCTTCTCCGCCGATTACTTCATAAGGCTTTCCATTCATCAAGCCAACTAATACTACCCATTTTTGTCCTTTGACTGAAGTATGTATGATGTCACAATCTAAAGTTTCTGGTCTTTTTGGTGCATCTCTCTCGGAAAATGTTTCTTCCTCCTCTTCTGCAGAAACTAGAACACCAGATCTAGAACCGTCTCGGTATATCGTCACTCCTTTACAGCCTGTCTCCCAACCCATCATATAGATGTCTTTCACGGTTTCTATACTTACATCAGCAGGAAGATTGGTTGTATTAGAAATTGCGTGACATACCCATTTCTGAGCTGCAGCTTGCATATTCACTTTATTTCGCCAGTTTATTTCGTTAGCAGTAGCGCCGGCATAAGGAGAAGCTTCAACTGCTAATTTTAGATCTTCTGGATCGTCTTGCATTTTCCACCAGGGATCTGTTTTATTTATCCACTCTCCAAATTTGTGATGATACACGTTGTATTCTTGCCACTTGTCTCCAAGATCGTCTACGAAGTCGATGCGGACATCACCGTCTTGTGGGTTAATCTTTCTTCGACGCTTATAGTATAACATAAAGGCCGGCTCGATACCCGACGTAGTTTGGGTAAGACAAGAGACTGAGCCAGCAGGCGCAGTCGTTGTGTTCGCAATATTGCGACGGCCGTATCGATGGTATCGTTGCTGCTGCTCCGGAGTAAATATGTCCATAATACGAGACAAAAATGGATGCTCCAACTCTCGCTCAACATCGCATATCGGAAAAGAGCCTCGTTCTTCTGCCATCTGAATTGATGCATCATACGAATTAAGTGCAAGCCACTTGTAAAATTCTTCAACTGTATCGATTGATTCGTCACTGCCATATTGGATACCAAGCATTGCAAGAGCATCACCTAGACCAGTAATCCCAAGACCAGTTCGTCTACCTCGAATAGCTTGTTCTTTAATGAACTCCCACATTTCTGTCTCTATTCGTTTCACACGATCGGGTTCGGGATCATTCTCTACTTTCGCAATGATCGCATCAATCTGTTCTATTTCCAGATCAATCATATCATCCATAAGCCTTTGGGCTTTTTGTACTACTTGTGCGTATTTGCCCCATTCGAACTCTGCTTTGTTAGTCCACGGTTTCTTCACGAAAGATACGAGGTTCACAAGCATAAGGCGACAAGAATCACCAGGTGACAGAATTATCTCTCCACACGGATTAGTCGATGTTGAACCAAATCCTTCTAAATCATAAATATCTGAAGGGGTCATCTTGAGAGCTGTATCCCAGAATAGAACGCCAGGTTCGGCACTATTGTGTGCGCATTCGATAAGGGCGTTCCAAACGTCCATTGCAGGTATGCTATCATCCGAAATTTCAGGATGAGCAGAATCTACTGGCCATCTTTGCTGGTATCTTTGTCCGTGTTTGACAGCTTCCATAAATTCATCTGTCACTCGAACAGAAACATTGGCGCCTGTCACCTTCGTCAAGTCTTGTTTCATTTTGATAAAGTCCATTACCTGTGGATGGTGCACGGAAATAGACAGCATCAAAGCACCACGACGGCCTCCTTGTGCAACCTCACGACACGAGTTTGAGAACCTCTCCATAAATACGCCTATGCCGTCCGTAGTGCGAGCAGCATTTTCACAAGTCTTTCCTCGAGGTCGAATGTTAGATATATCAAAGCCAACACCACCTCTTCGTTTCATGATTTGGACTTGTTGTTGGTCAGTGTAGAGAATACCACCGTAAGAGTCTTCTGGTGAAGAGATTACAAAACAGTTCGAAAGAGATTGAATCTGAAATGGGTTGCCTATACCCGACATCGGCGAACCTTGTGGGACAATATACTTGAAGTCTTTGAATAGATCATAGATTTCCATTTCGCACATAGACTCTGGGTAATTTGCTTCGATACGTGCGAACTCTTTCGCAAGCCTGCGATGCATATCATCTGGCGTCTTTTCATAATAATTGTCTTCTAGATCTCGTAGTGCGTATTTGCTTGTCCATACATTGGTAGCAAGTTCGTCACCGTTGAAATATTCAAGTGTGGCTGCGTGTACTTCATCTTTAGAAAATTTACTCTCCATTGTCTAACTCCTTTTTGGCCCTTTTTACTTCGTTCCATTTTTGTTTCATTATATTTTTAGGATTAGCATCGGCTACTTCTTGGAGATCCATTTTCTTAAATTTAGATCTTGCTGTGTCAATTTTTACGTGGAATTGCATCCCATCTCGACCAGATCTATTTTTTGCAACAAATAGCCTTCCAAATCCTTTATCTTTCTCTTCAGGTTTTCTTGACAACCCTAACACAAAATCACTAACTTGGGCTTTACCATAGGCTTCTCCCATATTTTCAAGCCCTACCATCTCTGCATTGGCGCCTGCACGGTTCGATTGAGAAGCTGTCCAAACAGGTACATTAAAATCACCTGCTAATTGCCGGAGCTCTTCATATATTAGCATAAGCTCGTGGCGTAATGCTTCATACGCTTTTGTAGACCTCATAACATCTGCATAGTCGATAATAACGACTGATGGGATGTATCCTCTAAATTTAAGCTTCTCTAGATGATTTCTGATTGTATTCACCGAGGCTGTCCTTGTGGGGTAGTATTTAATGATAAGATTACCCATTTCGTTATCTTCGTAAAACTCTTTGACCTGCTCTTTATTCTCTATAAGGTCATTTACCGATATATTCGTAAGATTTGCATCGTATCGTTTACCTACCAAGACTTCACTCAACTCAAAGGAATAGTGTACAACGGTTCTACCTTGTTTCAATGCTGCAGCTCCAACTTGTACAAGCCAATGGGACTTACCACAGCCTGTTGGTGCAACCACCACTCCAAGTTCGCCTCTTCCAAGGCCTCCGTCAAGAATGTCTTTTGCATCGAGAAATTCCAAACCCGTTGGAGTGGTAATTCTTTGAATGTCTTGAAAACGAGCTTCAAGATCTTCGAAGAAATCATGACCAATTGTGCTCGGCATGCCAACTGACACTGCTTGTCTCATAAGATCTACAACAGACTCAAACTTATCGCCTTGAACTAGCTCTACCGCGGTTGTGAGTGCTTCTTTGAATGCTTGTCGCTTGCAAAAATCTAGTGATTTATCTTTGACATAAGGTAGATCTTCTGGGTGTGGATTGCCTCTCATGCGATGGATAAACTGGACAATTTGGTTTCGTAGAATACCGTCGCTACCTTCACCTGTTAGATCACCTGCAACCATCTGGATTAAAAGCTGCATTGTAGGAAAACATCGATAGTTGTCAAAGTATTCAAAGTATTTTTCACACAGGTATTGCAAATATTTGAGCTCAAAATAATGAGGCTTCATCACTTCATGCATCTGTTGAGCCCAATCTTTGTCGATTGCTAGACCTTGAAATATTTTCTCTTGGAAAGCTTTTCCATACTGTTGAAACAGCGCTGGACCAGCCTCTTTGATTGCTAAGTTTGACATTTTTACTCCTTTTCGATTGATGATAAGCGAAGCCAAACTAAGTCAGCGTTGATGTGCCCTGGTACATGAAGACCTTCTTGCACCATTGTTTTAATGAACCCAAACTTATTCCGGCCTACCTGTGCATTATCGTACCTGTAATTGAGTTGTTTTACATGTTCTGCACTGAGATTGCTTATATCTAGATACATCAATCTCCAATTGAGTCTGACGGTATCGGGTTCGGAGAGGATCGATTCATACAATTTCATTTTTTTCTGACTATTCCTTAACTTACACTCTTTAAGTATGTCGTCTATAGATACAAATGCATCTTCACCGAGTTGCGGGAATTTACGGGCTAGAGTTTTGAAACCAACGCCTTTGATACCGTTGATACGATCTGATTTATCTCCAATAAATGCTCGAGCTGTAACAAAATTTTCAGTACTGATACCAAATTTCTTTACGACATCTTCGTGAGTAATTGTCTTTTTCGCGTTGTATTGGATAACACCTGGACGAAGAAGCTGGTGCATATCTTGATCTGCTGAGCAGATGACAATTTCTCTGTCATCTTCTTTAAATCGATGCCGACAGAACCATCCAATAAGATCATCTGCTTCACAATCATCTACGTACATTTGCACAATTGGAAGCTGCTCTAATAACCTAATAGCTAATTGAACTTGCCAAAGAAAGTTTTCAGGAGAGTCTAGATCTTTTTTATATAGTTCGGATCGATTAAGTCGCAAAGGCTTTCTTCCAGCCTTGTAAGTTGGGAGCATGTCTCTACGACGTTTTGCTCCTCCTCCTTCCCAGCATACGATAATTTCAGACGGTCGATGTTTATCGGCAAGGACTCCGAGCGATTTGATAAAGCCAGTTGCACCACCGATGGGTTCACCGTTGGATGAAAGACTTGGATTAACTATATAATTTTTCGCAAAGATATTGTATGCATCGATGAGAAGGACTGGTCCGCGTGTTGTCATAAAGACTCCTGTGTGTGAAAATTAAAGAGGGTATACTAGTATTGTACCAGCATACCCTCAGGCTTTACAACCATCCTAACCAAAGGAATTATAAATCTTTGAAAGCATCATCAGGAGCCGACAAATCCATTGCTATTTGTCTTACCTCTTCATATGATTCAGGGTTAATATCAGCTGAATCTTCTAGTGGTCTTCCCATGTATTCTGCAAAACATGCATTGAATACAGCTTTACAATAAGGTGACCACTGTGGAGAGGTGTAAATTTCGTTGAATTCAGGTTTGTAGAACTTTTTCTCTTCTAACACTTCTCCGGTATCATTTTTGACAACAGAAATACTTTTCCAAGCTCCTGTACCTGATATATCTACTGAAAGATCTTTGTCGTATAGGACTGGACCATTCTCTGAGCAATACTTTCTAAGAACATCAAACACGTATTCGTGTTCTACGATGCCTTTACCAAAATGAATTTCAAACTCACATCGACGAAAGGGTGAGGCTACTTTATTCTTAATAGTTTTCGCAATAACCTTGATACCCACGGGCGAGCCTTGCTTGTCGAGGATTTGCTTGCCTGAGTCCAGTTTGATTCGTACAGATGAGTGAAAAGGGATCGCCTTACCTCCGGGTGTAGTAGTAGGATCTCCATACATAACTCCAATTTTAGTTCGTATTTGGTTTAGACAGATGAGGAGCACTTTTTCATTTGCTATCAGTCCCGTGATCTTTCTCATTCCTTTCGAAATAACACGAGCATTCAAGCCGATCGTCATCTTGTCGTAATCACCCAAGAGTTCATCTTTTGGCGAAGTAGCCGCTACAGAATCCCAGACGATGGTGATAGGAACATCTTTATCAAGTTCCTTCGCTCTAAGTATGGTCTTCTCAGCAATTG
>Ga0163179_10002230_pt1 | contig 13585 bp, 12 predicted proteins | sample AtlANTMetagenome_FD_109643 | JGI IMG/M metagenome (GOLD analysis project Ga0163179, IMG submission 109643) | Marine eukaryotic phytoplankton communities from the Atlantic Ocean - Atlantic ANT 2 Metagenome | ecosystem: Environmental > Aquatic > Marine > Oceanic | place: North Atlantic Ocean...
ACTTTGGAAACTACGGACACGTCTTGATGGACAATGTGATCATTTCAACTGAAGAGTCAGATGCAACTACACCAGTTAATGCAAAAGGTAATTTGGTGACTAATTGGGGATTGATCAAAGAAACTCGTTAGTTTTAGAAATAAGGAATCGATCTGAGTCGACCTAAAATCATGGTTCAATAGTAACGCAATTCATAATTGACACTCGGGTCAAAGTTCATAAATAATAGGTCCGTTTTCGCTAGCGATTCTTGATTTGAGTGGAGTTGGCAAAACGGGTCTATTAAGTGGGTAGTAATCCTACTCTCCTCGTTCAATTTTATGGTCTCTCCTATCGAATTACCAAAGCTTATCTTTGCCAGTTTTTAGATTCCCAGCATCACTTACTGACTTTAGGATTAGATCATATCCAGTAGTATAAGTTCAACCATAATCTTCCTAGATACTCCGTATCTGAAAAAATTCCATCACGACGAATATTCTATGCTAACTCATCGGGTAAAAGCGATAGATCTGCTGAGATTTATCGGATAAGCTCTGCCAAACTGAGTCAGGAATCCCAGAGTTTCTTCTTTCATTTTCTCCTTGTATACCAGTCATATTGTGCAAGCGATGAAAATATACCATAGCGGTCATAGGACGAACTTGGTCAGTATAATTGGGCATAGCTCGATGCCAACAGCGCATGTCTCGAAGAACAAGTGAACCTGCAGGCATAACCATTCGAACGGAGGGAAAGGTTGATCCCCTTTCTTCGCTACAAACATGATAGTCTTTAAACAAGGCTTCATTTTCTGTTTTCGGCTCGGTCACTGGGTCTACAATTAGGTGAGAACCAGGCCAGATTTCAGTAGACCCATTTTCTAACGTAAAATCGATTAACGGAATATTAACCACAATCTTAGTCACAGGTAATGCCATACCTAATTCAGGGAATAGATGACCACTGTCTCGGTGAATCCATTGTTTTTCAGCATCATTCCAGTATCGAGATTCACGACGAGTCGTATTACATCCATAGGGTAAAAACGAAAAGAATTTCGTTCCTAGTATGGCTTCAATGATCTGCAACGCAATCGGATTATCAATGATGTGTGAGTCAAGAAAAGGTCCACGAAAGAAATGATTTCTTTGAATCTCTCCCTCGGGAAGAGATTCGTTGTTTTCAAATTCTTTTCGCACTTTTTCCACAAATTCAAGTGGTAACAGGTTCTCAAAAATGACGTAACCTATTTCTGAGAGCTTCTGGCAAGCTAAATCAAGATTTTTTTCAGATAATTTTCCTTGCTCTTTTTCTGTTGCAGTTATTTCCATGATTTTTGCCTCATCTGATTTATTACGACTGGATCAAAATCTTCGTACATTAGAAAATAAAAACTAATCTGACTAAATTCCAAACCTAGTAAAGTTAGGTGTTTTTGGACCTTCAGATCATTTGCCAGCATTTCAATTGTTTGTTTCCTAAAAATACTCTCAATAAGTTTAATTATTAAGGATGGACTATTTCCATCAGAAAAGTAAAGTGAAAATTCTCTTTTTGATGAATTCAGATTAATAACACTAACTTCAATCTGATGAAACACTAGTAATTTGTTTTGGGTTGTTTAAATTTACAAATCGATTGTTGTACAATTAATTCGAAAAACTAACTCAAAATATCAGCTAACGAAGACTGGAAGCAGAAACTGTCAAAAAATCTTATAATGTTAGTCTCCGCCAATCTCATTAGATCAAATCTGACTGATGAAATACACACCCGTATATCTAGAAGCCTTTAGTCAGAAATAAGTTTCAAAATTCTTTTATGAGCTATCAGAAAATTTTACCGGATGACCTAGAAGACCCAAATCTGTATACCAAGCAAGGGAAATTGTATCAAGAGTCGGGCAATTTTGAAGCCGCAATCACCTGCTATGAAAATGCACTCCGCATCAATGCCGATGATATCGATGCCCACTACGAATTAGGTCATTTATATCAAGCAGTTGGTGAGTATCAGCAGTCAATTTTTTTTTATAGTAACGTTACTAGAATTGATCCTAACCAAGTCGAAGTTCATAATGAATTGGGAAAATTATATCAAGAATTAGGTGATTCAGAGCAAGCTATTACTTGTTATCGGAGTGCAATCCAAATTGATTCTAAATATATGAAAGCACACTATAATTTGGGGCACTTGTATCAATCGATCGGTCAGCGAGAGAAAGCTATCAATTCGTATCAAGTAACTCTTGATTTGTGTGATGATGCTTTGGCGCTAGAACCAAATGATGAAAAAGTATATAGACTTCGTCAAAGTACAGCTCATTTGCTGAATAGTCAAGTAAGGATTACTACAAAAACGGCACCACCACATTACGTCCAAGGCCTATTTGATGAATACGCCAATAGGTTTGATTATCACTTAGTAGAGATTTTGGATTACAAAGTTCCTCAGTCTCTCAAAGAGACATTGACCAGTCAGTTGGGACATGACTTAATTTTTGATGTCGGGATTGATCTTGGTTGTGGAACAGGCTTATCGGGTCAAGTGTTTAGACCAATTTGTAAAAAGTTAGTTGGTATTGACCTTTCTACTAAAATGCTTGAAATAGCTAAAGGGAAAAATATATACGACACAGTTGAAAAAAGTGAAATTAACATTTACCTAGAACAGAGTTCAGAAAAATATGATCTTTTTATAGCGACAGACTTACTCATTTATATTGGCGACCTAAAAATGTTGTTTTCAAATATATCAAAGGCTTCAAATCAAAAGGGAATTTTTGTCTTTTCAACCGAGTTAGTGCAAGAAGTAGACTACTCCTTAACAACTCAGGGGCGTTATGCGCATTCTGAAAATTATATTCGAAAACTAGCTCAACAGAATAAATTTAATATTCTCAATATTGTCGATACGGCTATCAGAACGGAAATTGCAGGCCAACTATTCGTAATCCAGTTAGAATACTGATTTAAAATTCTTATGTCAGGTTTAAGACAAGTAAAACGTTGTATTATCATATGATAACTATGCATCGGGTTCAGAAATATTTGGTGTATTTCTTTTTTGTTGTTTCACCTGAATCAGGATTTTGATAATACTATCAAGCTCTTTTTAATGTCCCAGATTAGAACTAGATCTGAATAGACGAAAGCATATTTAACTATTAATTCAATCGTTCGATTTGAGTCTCGTATTCATAGTTTTTCGTTCTTACTCTGTTAATCGGTTATTTTTGCTCAATTCCTCCAAATTAAATGAATTCTGTTATTATCTGCGATGAAAAGATAATGATATCTTGCCTTTGGGGTCATTGGGAGGTAGAATTGTCGGCTGTCTGACACAACCACTGACAAGCTTAAGTGCAAAAATAAAAATATACAATTGACAGTTAGATCTCTTAGGAACTGTAAGGTTATGCTGCAGATCAATAAAGAATTTCAAAATTATCGCTGTTAATTTGGAGGAATAGTTGTCAACACCAACGCCTATTGAAGAACCACCCATCAACCAAAACGAATTCACGCAAATCCGTAACATTGCCATTATTGCTCATGTGGATCATGGTAAAACCACTTTGGTTGACGCGATGCTTCGGCAGACTAACGTTTTTCGACAGAATCAAAAGGTCGACGACCGAATTCTCGATTCTAATGATTTAGAAAAAGAACGTGGAATTACCATTTTGTCCAAGAATACTGGTATTGTTTATAAAAATACTACAATCAATATTGTGGATACTCCAGGGCATGCTGACTTTGGTGGTGAAGTAGAGCGTGCACTAAACATGGTGGATGGTGTAGTTTTGCTGATTGATGCTGTCGAGGGGCCTATGCCCCAGACACGATTTGTATTACGTCAAGCCCTACAACGTAAGCTAAAAGCAATTGTTGTGGTTAATAAAGTTGATCGTCCCGCTTCACGTCCAGCAATTGTAGTAGAAGAAACCTACGACTTGTTCATAGATTTAGGGGCAGATGATCATCAGATAGATTTTCCGGTCGTTTATACTGTTGCACTAGAGGGTACATCGGGTTTGTCACCAGATGAACTGGAAGATGACTTACAACCATTATTCACACAAATTATTGATCACTTACCTGCACCAGAAGTGAACCCAGAAGGTTCGCCACAAATGTTGGTCACGACAATAGAATACAGCAATTTTGTGGGTAAAATTGCCGTTGGTCGTTTGAATAGCGGACGAATGTTTTCTGGCCAAAACATACTCCATGCTAAAGCAGATGGCGAGTCTGATCTGGCTACTATTGGTCAAACCTACATATTTCGCAATTTGAAAAGGGAAGAACAAGAAGTAGTCACTGCTGGTAATATTGTAGCCGTTTCGGGTATTGAATCCGTAGGTATTGGAGACACATTAACAGATCCAGAAAATCCGCAACCGCTTCCACCTATCAAAGTCGAAGAACCGACTGTGCGTATGACATTTGGTGTTAATGACAGTCCTTTCTCCGGTAGATCAGGAAAATTTTTAACCAGTCGTCAAATTCGGGAACGACTGTGGCGTGAGTTAGAAAGTAATGTTTCTCTGAGGGTTGAAGAGACATCGGTTGCCAATGAATTTGTGGTTGCAGGAAGAGGTGAACTTCATCTAGCCATTTTAATCGAGACGATGAGAAGAGAATTATATGAATTCACGGTTAGTAAACCTGAAGTGATATACAGGCAAAGCACAAAAGGGCTTGAGGAACCAGTAGAACACGTTTTTATTGAAGTCGGAAACGATTATCTCGGAGCGGTTAGTGAATTAATAAACCAGCGGCAAGGGAGATTAGTTGACTTACGTTACAATGAAGATAACTCTGTATTGGCTGAGTACCACGTACCAACCCGAGGAATATTGGGGTTTCGCCAACCTTTTTTGACAATTACCCGAGGAACCGGTACGTTCCATAGTTTATTTCACCAATACGCACCAAAAGTAGGAGAAATCCTGGATCGTGAATTTGGCTCTCTGATTGCGTTGGAAACAGGAACTGTTAAAGCTTATGCTTTGGAACACTTACAACAAAGAGGTACATTCTTTGTAAGCCCTGGTGATGAAGTCTACTCAGGACAAGTAGTAGGTCAGAATATTCGCTATGAGGATTTAGTGATCAACGTTTGTAAAACTAAAAATCAGACTGGCCATCGATCTACGCCCAAAGCCACTGTCAAGGCACTGGCACCTGCGAGGATTTTGTCTCTAGATGATGCAGTGGAATATCTAAGCTTTGATGAAATTCTGGAAGTTACTCCTATTGCACTTCGAATTCGCAAAAAAAATCTCAACCACGAACAACGCATTAGAACAGAAAAAAAGAGAAAATCTGAACAAGAAGGTACCGCTAGTTAATAATCCTTGATAATAATACCTTCATTGAATTCTCCTCTTAGTTATAGTAGCCAACAATTTAATTTCGAGTGTCTGAGATGAGTGACCTGTGGCAAGTTTTATTCCTCTGTATTCACTTTTTATTTGTTTCTGAACTTCCAATGATAGATCTGGTCTCGTTATTTTCGGTAACGGTTTTACTTCTATTGCCGTTAGTGATTGTAGTGTTATCCATGTTGTATTTACCCATGTGTAGGTATCCATGCGTACAATCCATGCATAAACACAGAAAATCTTAGTTTTTCAAATTCAGCCTTTTCTATTCTGGTCAGTAAAAGGCCAGAGTAGAAAAAGCCTGTACTAGCGATTATCCTTACATCTGACAAGACACACACGATAGGCCCTATAAATACTTTTCTCCACTTTCTTGTTTTTTAATGATGGTATTTTTATAGGGTATTCCTTCTACTTACTAGTAATTTTAAACTGATACCAATTCTACTTTCGAATTCTTTTCTTCTCTAACGTTAACTGCTCTATTTTGCTGTAGATTCTTCTCTTTGTTTCTCAATTTTTTCTAATTGTTTAATTGGTTTTCGATGTATATTCCTTACAGAAGAAATTAATCGATCAACTTCAATACTTTATTCTTTGGCTCATTCTTCTTCGGTAATTGCCATGATTTTCTTCTGCATATTCTAGTAGGTTTACCCTCCATCATCCATTTTGGTAATTGTGGGATGAGAATTTAAAATTATTATCCATTCCTCTCAGTAGTGAAAGATTCTGTTGACTTTCTTACCAGCTTCATTATTTTTACAAATGGGATATATTCTACTTTTCTCAGAGTGGTTGGACTTATAGTGTCTGACTTCTTCGTATCCTTTCCCTTGTGTTTTCTTGTGGCTTCTCGTAAAATCAACTAATCTTTTACAGGAGTATGTATTGTGAGAAAAAACCCAAGACTGTCAACTTTTTTCCTTCTTTGTATGCTGATCCTCTACTGTCAATCTTTTAGCTGGGCTAAGGTGAAAAACCTGAACGATTCTGTTGTCGTTGCGTGGCTGTTTGAAGGGAATTTCAATGATATTTCCGGTAATGGATACCAAGGAAAATTACTCGGTAAAACTAAATTTGGCACCGGAAAATTTGGCCAGTCTATTGCCTTGTCGGGAAAGGGAGATGGTGTCATCACTCCCAAATTAGAGGCGATGGATGAGGTTACGGTTGCCCATTGGTCCAAGTGTACAGGTCGATTCGGTGCCTGGAGAGTCTGGATTAATGTTGATGGTTGGCAAAAAGGCGCAGTTCACCACCAGCTATACCCTAGTAACGAAATTGGTTGGTCTATTCACACCAATACACCAACAGACGCAAAGGCTAAATTGCTGATCGATGATAAAAGGAAAGGAAAGTGGCATCATATTGCTATTGTTTATAGTACGCTTCAAAAAAATGTTAAGTTCTATATCGATGGTGAATTGAACCAAGAAGGAAAATATACACAAGCTGGTCCAGCCATATTAGGTCCAGCTCGAATTGGCTCATGGGATGGAGGTGGCCGAGACTATGAAGGAGAAATGGACGAGTTCGCCATTTTCAATACAGCTCTAGGGCCAACTGTTATCAAATCTTTGGCCACTAACAGTATAGCTACACTACTAAGTGGTGATACCAGTGTAAACGCTAGTAGTAAGGCCACATCTATTTGGGCTAAAATCCGATTGACCTATTAGTAGAATCTCCGAAATAAGGAAAAGGAAGTTTGATTATGTTTAATCGATTAATTTTTATCTTCGTTTCGTCTCTATATCTGGTGTTCCTGTCTACCGAAATTGTCGATACTGCTTATGCTAAAGGGTTGAAGGATTCTGCTGTTGCTGCTTGGTCTTTTGATGGAAATTTTAAAGATATGAGCGCGAATGGGCATAATGGTAAAATGATGGGAAAACCCAAATTTGTAGATGGAAAATTTGGTAAAGCAATCAGCCTGTCAGGTAAAGGCGACGGAGTAGTCACTCCGGAGTTGCCTGAGATGGATGAAGTTACAGTTGCCCATTGGTCTAAGTGTACAGGGCGAGTCGGTGCCTGGAGAGTCTGGATTAATGTTGATGGTTGGCAAAAGGGCGCAGTTCACCACCAGCTATACCCCGGTAACGACATTGGTTGGTCTATTCATACCAATACACCAACAGATGTAAAGGCCGAAAAAACCCGGATAGACGATAAAAATAAAGATAAATGGGTTCACATTGCTATCGCTTACAGTGCGCCTCAAAAAAACGTCAAGTTTTATATCGACGGAAAATTGGAAAGCGAAGGAAAATACACGGCTGCAGGACCAGCCACATTAGGTCCAGCCCGAATCGGTTCATGGGATGGAGGTGGCCGAGACTATGAAGGAGAAATGGACGAGTTCGCCATTTTCAATACCGTTTTAGAAGAAAAAGACGTCGGAACATTGATTGATGAAGGTCTAGACAAAATCTGGAGCGTAGAATCTGGGAACAAACTGACTATTGTTTGGGGTAGTCTCAAGATTAACAACTATTAACTGATAGTGAAACTAAACTAAGCATAAGATGCTAAGAATACTTCACTAAAATCTGTAAAAAATCTAGTTCACACGCTCCACTGTTTACTAACGTGTTCTAATTGGCTATGTTCGGGTTAAGATTAATAAATACCTAAACCAGTTGCTTGGTCGCATAGCCAATTTAGATTTTTAGTTTACTTCCCGTATGAAACACTTTCGTAATATGTTTTATCAGTTTTTTAGCAAGCTTTTGTATAAGGATTACACAACCGGAATGTGCTACATCCTGACAGTGCATATATTTAACACACCACTTAGTTGGAGAAAGACAATCGGGCTTACGATGGAACAACAGATGATTGATTCAACCTTTTAAGGAACGAATACCAATCCAAGAACAAAACTAAAATTGGAGCTGAAGTAGTTTCAGGGATTGAACCGACCCAATCCAAAGGTAATTTGGAAGCTACACTACAACGGGTAGAACAAGACAAACAACAGAGATCTTAATACCATCAAGAGGTTAATTATTGAATAGTCAAACCTTGTACAAAAAACGACGGCCTTCAGTACAGAATCCATAGTAGAAGACTTGATAATAACTCCCACTCGATGAAATATTGGAGGTTACAGTTAAGACATGACCTGACTGATCCTGAACCGCCATTTGTTAATCGTTTCTTAACCATAAACCAATTAAACGATCTTGATTTATGTTTATAGATTTACATTCAAAAGGTAGAAAATTAGCGTTGCATATTTTACTCCTTGTCTATGCAACTAATAAAACCATGCTGGGTCAATCATGGTAGGTCCTCTCGCCATCTACCCAGCTACAGCCTTTTTACTCCCAGAAGGCAAAAGTGCCTAGTTTTCTTTCTTTCTAGGCACTTTTTACACCCCTTAACTATTTCTTAACCGTAAAATGATTAAATGGTTTGTTTTTATGAATTTATAATTACATTGAAAAGTTACAAACTAGGGTTGCATACGGATTACCTATGCAACTGGGTACTGGGTAGTTGTTTTGGTCTTCATCTACCCAGTTTTTCGACCCTTAAGATAACATACCGAACGAAAAATAGAATAATGGTCTCCTATTTTTCTCCTTGGTTAATTTATCTCTTAGCTCGGTATTTTTTTCATATCCCCAGAAAAAACAATGTCAGTATAACACTATAATTCGAATTTTTCATTTAGCACCCAAGACTAATTGATGAAGTGCAAAAGTACATTGAGTATGACACAGGTGATTGGATAAATTTCACCATTTGACGGGAGTTCGAATTAACCAATATAGGAATCACTCTGACTATTGGGACGAAAAATAGAACTACAAAATACGTGGGATTTCTAAATAGAAAAGTGTCATATACGAAAATAAAGAAAGAGTTATTAACCAGTACGGAACAAACTATTAATAGAAAGAAGATCGAGAAAGAAGAAAAAAGTCTATCTTCTAGGGGCGATTAATTGGCCAAAGTGCTTAAGCGGATCCTGTTTCTGCCTGACCTTAATTTAATTAATCACATTTGATAGTTTCAGTTTGATTCTTGATTCTAGCTTTCTTATTACTCGACCAATATTCGCCTATTATAATCTTTTTACCATTAGAATTGGCCCAGACTTTTGTCCGCCACAACTATCCAAGCGGAATTAAACCTAAACTTGGCTACTATCGGGTAACCTTGAGTAAATTCTGTAAATTCTCTTTTTTGGGAATCTTTTGGCAATCAATAGCGTTGTATCTGATTGTCAAAAGAACATGCTGAGGTTTGATTATGAACATACAGGTAACTGATAATCAACTTATTGATAGTGTTATTGTAGGATTAGACGTTAAAGAATATGCAAAAGTCTTTTCTGTCTCTGAAAAAACTGTAAGGATCAGAATCAGGGAAAAAAAGGTCAACTGTTATAAGCAAAACCACAAATGGGTGATAAGAGTTGATAGGAATGAAATTCCTGATAGTAGTAATAAGTTAGATAGTCAACTGATTAGTGAAATTGATTCGTTTAACGGACTCCGGCCGAAAGATGACCATCGGTAATGCGAACGGAACTTGGCCATTCTAGTTTTCAAATAGTAAGTGCCTGATAGATTTTGGCGCCTCTAAAGGATGACCCCCTAAGTCCAAAGATTTCTCGGCCCAATCATCGTAAATGACTGAAAAAACTTTTTCAACATTTCCCCTCTTACAAAATAAAACCTGGTAATGCTGGGTGTTTATAGGTTTTTTGCTTCAAAAATAGCAAAAAATAAACCTTTGAATCACCTAATATCGAACTAGATTGTATTCAGCACCATCACTCTCAAGAACCATCAGTAAATCTTTTTTGAAAAAGGGCTTTTTACTTGATCAATCATCAGTTCGATATACAAGACGCCACATTGACGACGCTAGGTCTTTTCCAACATCAATAGAGTCATAGTTTCAATTTCGGTGTGTCGTGCGATGAAACCTGAATTTTGTACAGCATATATATAGTGGTATGAATCTTACAGGATATAACTAAGCACATTGAGTAAATTAGCTGAAAATTTAAAAAAAGGTTTTTACTATCTAGTAACTTTAATATAACTAATCGTTATGCTAAAAACTAGAATCGAAAGAATCATAAAACTGATCATTCAATGACCTCATTATTGACTAAAAAAGTGTCTAGTTAAAAAGATAAAAATAACTAAGCACTAGATATAATTTTCTTCAAGGAATAACGACACGATTGTATATTTCTATCTTTACAGGTTTGTTACAACTTTTTTAAGTTGTTTTGTATGGAAACGGAAAAAATTCCGTAAATGTCCCGTGTTGTTAGCGGAACTTCTTTGTAAATAAGAATCACAGGATTTACCGAGTTAACCGGAGAAGGGCCGGTGCTTTTCTTGGATTGACTTCTGTTGGTATTAGTTGTCTTTGTTCTAGGTCAGAAAGTTAAGGCTCAGGTAGTAGGATTAAATAGTTAGTCTCTTTATACTTTACTGGCCACTGCTAATAGGAATAAATTTTGACTTTGACCCAGAAAGAGGTATTCAATTATATTCTTCCTTATCAGCTCAGCTGCCGGACGGTTTCGTTGACGAAGATTCTTCAATGCTCGGGGGCAACTTTGGCTGCGAATTGAGTTAGGGCCATACAAATAATCTCTAGCTTGACTTGCAATTTGTCTGGTGGCTTGTTGGTTTTTGAGTTGGACGGGATTGGCAGAAACTCAGTACTAAAGTCAGTTGCTTCCGTGGCAAACTGTTCTTTCTTTCTATGCCTGGGTTGGGAATTGAACATGATAGGAAGCAACTGAAACTATATTTATATGGTTCGGTAGCACCGTTGTTTGCATCCTATGATGTATTTGTCTTGAATTATGAAAAGTTATCGCTGATTACTTGTGCAAAATCGATCACTCTCACTATGGTTAGGTGTTTGTGACAGTCTTCAGGGTGAAGGTGATATGAACCCAGCCAGTAGTTAATACCAGAGGATAATATGAACCCAGATTTGGTTGATGATTGTCGAGCTTGTGGTCAAAATCCTAGTAAGGATGTTCAACAAAATTGTCCTCATTGCGGAGAACCTGACCCCCATCTAACAAATGAGGAAACAATGTTGGATCAGGAAGAAAAGAAACAAAAGCGACTTGATAGAATTGTTGGTTGTTTCTTATGGTTTTTTATTGCAGTTATAGTTTTTTCACTTCACTTCTTTGTTTTACGTTTTTTCTTTCCTCAAAAAGGATGATGGTAGAAAGTACTGAAGAGAAGAAAATACCAGAATTTATGGTCAATACAATTTTCGTTATTTCTTTCTATATTTACAGTTTTAAAGATGCCGAGACAAAAAGCAACGGCGGATGAACATCAACATTCATAACTTTCTCGTCCCGCAATAAAAGATTAATCAGTTATATGATAGTTCACAATATATGGAGTGAATTAGTTGAGAATCTATTTAATTTACAAAATCTCTATTTGAGGATTATCAGCACACTGCTAATTCCTATGGGACACTTCAATCATACTTTTGAAAAGTTTTTTATAGTTTATGGGAAAAAACAAAAGATTTAAAGACTACTTGATAATAATCATGGGGATTTAACCTGCCTAGAATACATAGGTATGACCTTATTAATTTGTTTACTTCTTTCTGTTTTATCAGGTGCGGTATTTACATTTATTGCCTATAGATTAGTTTTTGAAATCTTTTTTTCAAGTTTTATGCTGATTATTATTCTTATTGCCTTCTTCTTATTTTCTACTTTCATTGCATTTTGGTTGATTCTTTTGTCAATACCATTTCGGACTGTTGATACAATCGGTTAATCATACCTCGATTGTATGGTTTTCCGATCTTGGTCTTTTATCCTAAATCAAAGAAGATTTTTGAGATTTCGCTGAGTAAGTTAAAGTGAATAGCTAATGAATATGAGTGGGGATATGGATACAGATTGTATTTTGAACTGATCCCTTTAAAATCCCACAGGCATCTGCAACAAAGAAAACAACTACACACAAAAAGATTATGCCCATAACCTTCCAAGCTTGTCGTTTTTGCTTTAGTTTTTCGGACTCTTTTTCATTACTCAAACTGGTAATGTGAAGACAATTCGGTCAGGATTCGGCGGTTTTACTTGTCTGCTTGCAACAAACCTCACACAATCGTAATAAATCGTTTCGGAACTCCATAACAAAGCCTCCCGAAATTAAAGATAATCCTTTTGTGACTTGCTAAACGTCGGAGTTAAGTCAAACAGTCAAAAAGTGGGTATGGTCGACTTTAAATTAGTACATAGTAAGTTAAGTGAGTAACTAGCTATATCTATACGATAACCAGATGAACATGGAGCAGGAGGGAATCCACTATCATCAATTCCTCCTACCCAAAGTACCCCTATACACAACAACACAATATAGGATAAGGCCTACCACACAAATCTCAGTGATTATTATCAAGTAGTTCTTGAATCTTTTGTTTTCTTCGCCTAAATTCTTAGTAAATACCGTAAGACATAAACGTCTAAGAGCAATTACTTTTCCTTACTTACCGAGGAATTGGTGAGCAAACATCATTACATTCCTCGGCTTCCTCTTCATCAATCATCCTGAATGCAGCGCGGGCTGTAGCGGCTGTTACACCGCTGTTAACAGCCGACGTAACAGCAATCAGTGCATTTATTTCATCGTCTGTAAGACCTATATTTTTGGCTTTTTTTACGCGGTTACGAGTACAAATCTGACAACCACGAGTCATTGTCACAGCTAAACCGATTAGGTGCTTTTCTCTTTCACTTAAAAATTCTGTGTTATGTGTTTGTTCGATGTGGTCTAGAATTAATGTATTATCATAAGCCATACCATATGCTCCTCGTATTATTTTCTGTTAAGGTCGTGGATGCTAATTCTACGTTTGTCTTCACTACACGCTAGCAAAAACACGAAATATATGTTTTTCCGATACTGATTGATTGAAATAGAATAATAGAATATCAGTGTGATGATAATCCCCAAATAGATTTTTTGCAAATTAAAGGGATTCTCAGTCAATTACTCATACATACTACTATGACTATCCATCTAGCAGCTGTCGTACTAATTAAACGAAATCAAAACACAAAGTATGAGTCCAAGAGCAAGAAAATCTGGGGACCCAAAATTCAAAAAATCATCCCATTTCTTAGCCTGCTCATATTTACCAGTATTAAACCAATAAAGAATAATAATGCTAGTCAATAAGTTA
>Ga0163179_10002234_pt1 | contig 13574 bp, 7 predicted proteins | sample AtlANTMetagenome_FD_109643 | JGI IMG/M metagenome (GOLD analysis project Ga0163179, IMG submission 109643) | Marine eukaryotic phytoplankton communities from the Atlantic Ocean - Atlantic ANT 2 Metagenome | ecosystem: Environmental > Aquatic > Marine > Oceanic | place: North Atlantic Ocean...
GACATATCCTAGTCCAATGGCTTTTCCTAGACTTGGAGACATTGTTCCAGAAGTCACGACCCCAATTTTAGAATTCTCTGAATCATAAATTTCATAATCTTTCCTAGGAATTCCTTTATCAATCAATTCAAATCCAACAAGTTTTCTATCAAAACCATTTTCTTTTTGACTTTTAAGTAATTTATAACCATTAAATTCTTTTGAAAATTTTGTTATCCAGCCTAAACCTGCTTCAATAGGAGTAACATTGTCACTTAACTCATTTCCATATAAACAAAACCCCATCTCAAGTCTTAAGGTGTCTCTTGCAGCTAACCCTATTGGTTTTATATTGATATTTTTTCCAACAGTCATAATATTTTCCCAAATATCCTTAAGTTGACCATTCTTGCAATAAATTTCAAAACCACCACAGCCAGTATATCCAGTATTAGAAATAATAACATCTTTCTTATTAGCAAATTCTGTTGAAACAAAGCTGTAATAGGATATTGTTGATAAATCATGTTTTGTTAACTGTTGAATAACTTCAATTGTTTTTGGCCCTTGAATAGACAATAATGAGTATTCATCAGACGCATTTTGCATTTTAGCTCCAAAACTGTTTTTTGACAATAAATGTTCCCAGTCTTTTTTTATGTTACTTGCATTAACAACAAGCATATATTTGTCCTCTGAGAGTTTATATAAGATTAAATCATCTACGATTCCTCCATTATCATTTAAAAGACAATTATATTGCGCCTCACCATCATTTAATTTTGAAACGTCATTACTAAGGCAGAATTGCAGTAGTTTAAGTGAGCCATCACCATAAATGATAAATTCACCCATATGTGAAACATCAAATATACCAACGTTATGTTTAACTGATAGGTGTTCAGACTTAACACCTTCATATTGAACAGGCATTAAGTATCCTGCAAAACTAACCATTTTAGCACCAAGACTTATATGTGAATCATATAATTCAGTTCTTTTCATTCTATTATATATCTAGGGAATTAAAATATATCAATGTTATTTGTCTAAAGTAAATTTAATTAAATAAAAATACATTGCTATTTTTACAAAAAAAAATCTTGAAAACACACAAAATAGGTTCAGGAGATGTTGGGTTGAGTAAGATTAAAAAAATCTTAGAGGGCAATCATAAAATTAAACTATCAAAGACTCAGGTTAAGATAATTAATGATTCTAGAGATTATTTAGATAAGAAAATTAATTCCAGCGACGATCCTATATATGGGGTAAATACTGGCTTTGGGTCTTTACATAATATAAAAATAGATTCTAACCAATTAAATAAGCTTCAAGAGAATCTTATTGTTTCTCACGCTTGTGGAGTAGGAGATAAAATTCCTTCAAACATTGTAAAAACAATGTTATTACTTAAAATAATATCATTATCAAAAGGCTATAGCGGTATTAGTATAAAGACAATTCAAAGATTAATCTTTTTCTATAACAGAAATATTCTTCCTGTAGTTTATAGCTATGGGTCTCTTGGAGCATCCGGTGATTTAGCTCCTTTAGCTCATCTTTCACTTCCAATTATAGGTAAAGGAGAAGTTGTGTTTGATGGAAAAACATACCCTGCTTCAAAAATTTTAAAGAAGTTTAAATTAAAATCAATTAAGCTGCTGTCAAAAGAAGGATTAGCGCTTCTAAATGGGACACAATTTATGTGTGCATATGCAGTGTCATCAGTTTTAGAATCATATAAAATAAGCTATTTAGCAGATTTAATTTCAACCATATCATTAGAATCTTTTGATTGTAAATATGATCCTTTTGATAAAATCATTAATAATGTTAGAAAACATAAGGGACAGCTAATAGTATCAAATAGGATAAATAAATTTTCTAAAGGAAGCGAAATAAGGAAGGGTAAAAAACCTAATCTTCAAGACCCATATTCATTTAGATGTATTCCGCAAGTTCATGGTGCAAGTCTTGATACAATAAGATATGCTTCAGCAGTGATTACAGATGAAATAAATTCAGTTACCGACAACCCTATTGTTTCAATAAAAGAAAATAAAATTATTTCTGGAGGAAATTTTCATGGACAACCTTTAGCATATATCTTAGACTTCTTAAAGATTTCAATTGCTGAGATGGCAAATATATCTGAAAGAAGGATCTTCAACTTAATTTCTGGTAAAAGAGGTCTGCCACCTTTTCTAACGGTGGATTCTGGTTTTAATTCTGGTTTTATGATACCTCAATATACTGCTGCCAGTATTGTTAGTATAAACAAACAGTACGCAACTCCAGCAAGTATAGACTCAATTACTTCTTCAAATGGTCAAGAAGACCATGTTAGTATGGGGGCTAATTCTGCTTTACAATTACATAAGATAATAGAGAACGTTAAATATGTTTTAGCAATTGAAATGTTTACAGCAGCTCAAGCACTAGAGTTCAAGAAACCTTTAAATTCATCAAAAACTATTGAAAAGTTGGTGAGTAGTTATAGAAAAGAAGTAAAATTTATAAAGAATGATGAGGTTATGTATAATCATATAGTTTCATCTGTAAAATATCTTGAATCTTTAAATATCCAAGATAATCTAATTGTCTGACGTTTTAGTTTCTTTTAATTTTGAAGTTTTTATATTAAGATGTTCAGCATCTTTCCTATAGTCTATTCGGATTTGATCTCCTTCACTTAGTTTAGATTTTAATATTTCTTCGGCTATAAGATCTTCTAGATATTTTTGAATAGCTCGTTTTAATGGCCTAGCACCATAATCTTTGTCAAATCCTTTCTCAGCTAAAAATTCTTTAGCTTTTTTTGTGAGTTTAATTTTATATCCAAGCTCAATTATTCTTTCATATAATTTATCTAATTCTATTTCAATAATTTTATGAATTTCATTAATTGTAAGGCTATTAAATATCACTACTTCATCTATTCTATTTAGGAATTCAGGAGCAAACTTCTTTTTTAATGCATCAGTTATGGTTTTTTTGTTTAGTGAAGATGCTTGTGACTTTTTAGCAGTTGTTCCAAATCCTACACCTAACCCAAAATCCTGAATCTTCTTAACACCAATATTTGAAGTCATTATTATTATTGTATTAGTGAAATCAATTTTTCTACCTACACTATCTGTTAGATAGCCATCATCGAATACTTGTAAAAGCATATTAAAAACATCTGGATGTGCTTTTTCTATTTCGTCTAATAACAGTACAGAATAAGGTTTTCTACGAATTTTTTCAGTTAATTGACCTCCTTCTTCATACCCAACATATCCAGGGGGAGCTCCAACAAGCCTAGAGATAGCAAATTTTTCCATGTATTCACTCATATCAACTCTAATTAGTGAATCTTCATTATCAAATAATTCTTTTGCTAAAACTTTAGCTAATTGAGTTTTTCCTACCCCAGTTTGACCTAGAAATATAAATGAACCTATAGGTTTTTTAGGGTCTTTTAAGCCAGCTCTGTTTCGTTGTATAGATCTTACTACATTATCAACTGCATTATCTTGTCCAATTATCTTATTTTTAATAAGATTTGCTAATATAGATAATTTGTTGAGTTCGGTTTCTTTTACTCTATTTAATGGAATTCCTGTCATCATAGACACTACATCTGCAATATTTTCCTCTGTCACTGTCTGTCTGTTTTTTTTACACTCTTTTTCCCATAATTCTTGCTCTTTTAAAAGCTTTGATTCAATTATTTTTTCTTTATCTCTTAATTCAGCTGCTTCTTCATATTTTTGATTATTAACTGCATCATTCTTTTTTGATTGAATTTTATCTAAATCTGATTCAAGGTCACTTATATGTTTTGGTACATCAATATTTATTATATGGACTCTTGATCCAGCTTCATCTAATGCATCTATAGCTTTATCTGGTAAATATCTATCTGTCATATATCTTGATGTAAGTTTTACACATGCAAGAATAGCTTCGTCAGAATAATTAACGTTATGATGATCTTCATATTTCTGTTTGATATTTTTCAAGATTTCTATAGTTTCATCAACACTAGTTGGTTGAACAATTATTTTCTGAAATCTTCTTTCAAGAGCACCATCCTTTTCAATTGAGTTTCTATATTCATCTAATGTTGTAGCTCCAATACATTGAACTTCACCTCTTGCAAGAGCTGGTTTAAACATATTTGAAGCATCAAGACTACCGGTTGCACCACCTGCACCCACTATTGTATGAATTTCATCAATAAATAAAATAATGTTATTATTCTTCTCAATTTCATTCATGACAGCTTTCATTCTTTCTTCAAACTGTCCTCTATACTTAGTGCCTGCAACTAAACTTGCTAGATCTAATGAAATTATTCGTTTATTATATAATACTCTTGAAACTTTCTTTTCAATTATTCTAATAGCTAGTCCTTCAGCTATTGCAGATTTTCCAACGCCTGGTTCACCAATTAATAATGGATTGTTCTTTTTACGTCTACTTAATATTTGTGAGACTCTCTGAATTTCTAAATCTCTACCAATGATTGGATCTAAACTATTATTCTCAGCTAAAAATGTTAGATCTTTGCCAAAATTATCTAAAACTGGTGTATTAGATTTTTTATTTTTTCTAGCTTTTGAAGAGGGTTTGATTATAGGGTCAGTTTGATAATCATCATTATTTTCAGAAGTTTTTTCTTCAGTAAACGTAGTTTCTTCATCCCCAATTAATGACTTAAATTCTTCTTTTATAGTGCTATAGTTAACCTCTAGTTTATTAAAAATTTTTGTAGTAGGGTCATTTTCATTTCTAAGAATACATAATAAAAGGTGTCCCGTATTAATTATTGAGCTTTGAAATAATTTAGCTTCTAAAAATGTAGTCTTTAATGCTCTTTCAGCTTGTCTAGTTAAATGCAAGCTCTTCTTGGAATTACTTTTTTCTTCTTCAAAATTAATTGGATTTAAAGATTCAATTTTTTTCCTTAAACTATTTAAATCTACATCTAAAAAGTTGAGAATTTCAATAGCTTTTCCTTCACTACCTCTAATTAAGCCTAAGACTAAGTGTTCAGTGCCAATAAAATCATGTCCTAACCTAATTGCTTCTTCCTTACTATATGTAATAACATCTTTTACCTTAGGAGAGAAATTATCATCCATTTAATTAATTTTTAATAAATGTAGGAATTCTTATATTCTTAAACAATATGTATTTACAATATTTGATAATATGATATTTCATATAAAACAATGTTAATTTATTCCACAAATAATTGTTAATAAAAAACACTTTTTTAAAGTGTTTTTAACCTTATTTCATAGCTTAAATTAATTATATTTGTTGTATAGAATTTTTAAGTCAAAATTAAAGATAATTATATATGAATGATGGTGAAAAATTGATACCAATTAATATTGAAGATCAAATGAAATCTGCATACATTGATTACTCAATGTCTGTAATTGTTTCTAGAGCACTTCCTGATGTTAGAGATGGTTTAAAACCTGTACATAGGAGAGTTCTTTACGGTATGCACGATATGGGTGTGAAATCTAGTTCTGCCTATAAGAAATCTGCAAGGATTGTAGGAGATGTTATGGGTAAATATCATCCTCATGGAGATTCTTCTGTATATGATACAATGGTTAGAATGGCTCAAGAGTGGAGTCTTAGATATCTTTTGGTTGATGGTCAAGGTAATTTTGGATCAATTGATGGTGATAGTCCTGCGGCAATGAGATATACTGAAGCAAGAATGCAAAAAATATCAGAAGAAATGCTCGCAGATATTGAAAAAGATACAGTAGATCATAAATTAAATTTTGATGATAGTTTAAAAGAACCAACAGTATTGCCTACAAAGATCCCGGCATTATTAATTAATGGTGCATCTGGTATAGCAGTTGGAATGGCAACAAACATTGCTCCTCATAATTTAACTGAAGTTATTGATGGAACAATCGAATATATCAAAAATAATGATATTGAGATTGATCAATTAATGAACTTTGTAAAAGCTCCAGATTTTCCTACTGGAGGTATAATTTATGGATATGAAGGAGTAAAAGATGCTTTCCATACAGGAAGAGGTAGAATAGTTGTAAGATCTAAAGCTGAAATTGAAGAGATAGATGGAAGAGAATGCATAATTGTAACTGAAATACCGTATCAAGTAAATAAATCTGATTTAATTAAAAAGATTGCTCATTTAGTGAATGATAAAAAAATTGAAGGAATTTCAACAATTAGAGATGAATCTGATAGAAATGGAATGAGAATTGTCTTTGTTCTTAAAAGAGATGCAATCCCAAATATTGTTTTAAATAAATTATACAAATATTCGCAACTTCAATCATCATTTAGTGTTAATAATGTTTGTCTTGTAAAAGGTAGACCTAGAACACTTAATCTAAAACAAATGATTAAGTATTTTGTAGAACATAGACATGATGTAGTTGTAAGAAGAACTAAATTTGAGTTAAAAAAGGCTGAGGAAAGATGTCATATTCTTGAAGGGCTAATAATTGCTTCCGACAATATAGATGATGTAATCAAGCTTATAAGAGCATCAAAAAATGCTGATGAAGCTAGAGAAAATCTAATTAGTAAATATAAATTATCAGAAATTCAATCTAAGGCAATTGTAGAAATGCGTCTTAGACAATTAACGGGCTTAGAACAAGACAAATTAAGGAATGAATACAATGAAATTAAAGAATTTATTATTGATTTAAAAGATATTCTTGATAGGGAAGAAAGAAGAATGAATATTATTACTGCTGAGCTGTTAGAGGTTAAAAATAAATTTGGAGATGAAAGAAGATCTAGAATAGAGTATTCAGGTGGAGATTTATCAATTGAAGATATGATACCTGATGAGAAAGTAGTTATTACAATATCTCACGCTGGATATATAAAAAGAACTCCATTAGATGCCTATAGGGTTCAAAATAGAGGTGGGGTTGGTCAAAAAGCCTCAACAACAAGAAATGAAGATTTTCTAGAAAAATTATTCGTTGGCACAAATCATCAGTATATGTTGTTTTTTACTCAAAAAGGAAAATGTTTTTGGATGAGAGTTTATGAAATACCTGAAGGAAGTAGAACATCAAAAGGAAGAGCAATCCAAAACTTAATAAATATTGAACAAGATGATAAAGTAAAGGCTTTTATATGTACAAAAGACTTGAAAGATGAAGATTATATAAATAAGCATTATGTAATAATGGCTACTAAAAAAGGACAGGTTAAGAAAACTTCATTAGAAAAATATTCTAGGCCAAGAGTTAATGGTATTAATGCAATAACGATTAAAGAGAATGATGAGTTACTTGTAGCAAAATTAACAAATGGTGAAAGTCAAATAATGATGGCTCTTAAATCTGGTAAAGCAATAAGATTTGAAGAAGCAAAAACAAGGCCGATGGGAAGAAGTGCGTCTGGAGTTAGGGGAATAAGACTTCAGCATGACAAAGATGAAGTTGTAGGTATGGTTTCAGTAAATGATATGGAAAGTAATATACTAGTAGTCTCTTCAAATGGATATGGTAAACGGTCAAAATTAGAAGATTACAGGGTTACAAACAGAGGTGGCAAAGGAGTTAAAACAATATCTATTACTGAAAAAACAGGAAATCTTGTGTCAATTAAAAATGTAAATGATTCTAATGGCTTAATGATTATAAACAAGTCAGGAATTGCAATAAGAATGGCTGTTAAAGACCTTAGAGTTATGGGTAGGGCTACACAAGGCGTTAAATTAATAAATATAAAAGAAGGTGATTCTATTGCTGCTGTTGCAAAAGTAATTCATGAAGATCAAGATGAAAATCAAGAAATAAATGAAGATGCTGAAAATAATTTATCCTCTGAAGAAGTGAATGATGTTCGATTAAACAAGGATGTAAAATTTGAAATAACAAACAAAGAAGAAAAAGAAGAATAATTAAATTTTAAAATTATGAATAGAATTATATTTGTAATGTTTTTATGTCTTAATGTTAATAATATATATGCTCAAAAAAAAGAGCTAAAAATTGCTGAAAGAAGTATTAAGTCTGAGGATTTTTCATCTGCTAAGCAAAATATCATATTAGCGGAAAAACTAATTGATCAGATGGATGTAAAAACAATAGTAAAATATTATTACTTAAAAGGTGTTGCAAATTATGCAAATGGTAGTTCAACTATTAAAGAATCTACTATTGCATTAGAGAGCTTAAATAAGGTAATTGATAAAGAATCTGAATTAAGTAATAAGCTATATACTTCAAAGGCAAGAAAATTGCTAATAGCTATGCTTAATAGGTTTGTTGAAGATTCAAAAAAAAGTCTTGAAAACAAGAACTATAAGGATGCTTATTTAAATTTAGAGATGTCATATAGAGTTTCACCTAGTGATACATTATATCTGTATAATGCTGCTTTAATTGCTACAGAAAATGAAGATTTTGATCAAGCTTTAGAATTTTATAATGAATTAATAGATCTTCAGTTTACAGGTATAACTACCAATTATTATGCTACAGAAAAAGCAACTGGAGAAGATCAAGCATTTTCCAGTCCTGATCAAAGAGAATTATTTATAAAAGCTGGGACACATGAGAATCCAACTGATTTAGAGTTAGAATCAGTAGAGTTGAGTGTACTTAGGTCGATGGCAGCTATTTATAAAAATAAAAATGATTATGAAAAATCACTTACCTACATTGAAAAAGCCAATAAACTTGATTCAAGTGATATTAATATAATTTTACTTGAATCTAATATTAGATGGGAGATGGGAGATGTAGAGTCTTATGAGATACTAATAACTAGAGCGCTTGAGATAGATCCAAACAATGTTGATTTGCATTTTAATCTAGGAGTTATATCATCAGATAAAGGTGATAGAGATAAAGCCATGTCTCATTATAATAAAGCTATAGAAATAGATAAAACATATAAAAGAGCATACCTTAATGCAGCAGCCTTAATCTTAGCAAAGGAGCAGTTGATAATTGAAGAAATGAACTCTCTAGGAACTTCAAACGCAGATTATAATAGATATGATGAGTTAAAGTTAGTTAGAGAGGATCTATATAAATCAGCTATTCCATATTTAGTTTCAGTTTATGAACTTGATAATAATAACCTAAATGCAGTGAGAACATTAAGAAACATATATTCTGCAGTGGATGATATGGAGAATTTTAAAAAATATAAAGTTATTGTTCAAGAAATTGAAAGTAATATAGATTAAAGTATTTTTTTTATTACTCTAAGTTTATGAGTGTGAGATTTAATTTCTGAATTATATATGCCTGTTTGATCAATACCATCTATGCGTACTTTCCCACTTGCATGAATTATCCTGTTATCCTCCATAATAATTCCAACATGTGTAATTTCCCCTTCGTTATTGTCAAAAAATGCTAAATCACCTGGCTCACTCTCTTCAATAAAACTTAATGAAGTTCCTTGTGTTGATTGCTTATTAGAATCTCTTTCAAGTTTATATCCATTTAATTTGTATACCATTTGAGTAAAGCCGGAACAATCAATTCCAAATGGAGTCCTACCTCCCCATAAATAAGGAGAATTTAAAAACCTTATAGCTGTAGAAATTATATTTCTTTTATCCTGTTTGTTAGTGATTTTATTCCCATCATAATTATGATTAAGAATATTTAATCCATTTAGGTTTGATCCTATAGGAATTGTAATTAATTCATGATTAGTATTTTCTACAAATTCTACTAAATCATATGAGTAAGTTTGATTTTCACCATTCAAGGATTTATATTCCTCTTCAGATATTTTTTTAAATTGTTTGTTATCAATCCAGCCGGAATAATTATCAAAAGCAAGTTTAACCTTAGACCATTTAGATTTTTCTTGTAAAATACTAAATATTTCACCGTATATTAATTGAGAAGTCTGTTCGCTTTTATCTGATGAATCAGATCTTATAGCTACAATTCCAAGATTACATATACCATATTTCATATAAACCTAATTACGTTCAATTAATATTGCTGAAGCACCTCCACCGCCATTACATATTGCTGCAATACCTCTTTTTGCATTATTATCTATTAGAATATGACTTAAAGTAGTTAAAATTCTAGCCCCTGAACATCCTAATGGATGACCTAAAGAGACAGCACCACCATTAATATTCACTTTATCAGCCTTAAGCCCTAATATTTTCATATTTGCTAATGCTACAACAGAAAAAGCTTCATTGAATTCAAAATAGTCAACATCATCAATACTTAGATTGTTATTTGAAAGAATTTTCTTTACAGCTAAGGAAGGTGCCGTAGTAAACCAGTCTGGATCTTGTGCTGCATCACAATAATACTTGATAGTAGCAATAGGGGTAAGGTTTAATTCAGAACACTTATCCTTGCTCATAAGAATTAATGAAGATGCTCCATCACTAATTGTTGAAGCGTTTGCAGCAGTTACTGTTCCATCCTTACCAAATACAGGTCTAAGTTTAGGTACTTTTTCAAAATCAATGTTCTTATATTCCTCATCTTGATTAATTTCTAATTTTTCACCATTTCTAAGATTGATCTCTACAGGAACTATTTCATTATTAAATTTACCTTCTTTCCAAGCATTTAAAGATCTTTTATAAGACTCAATAGCATAATTATCCTGATCTTCCCTGCTAAAATTATATTCCCCTGCGCATTTATCCCCTAAAACTCCCATAGATTCATTACAATAAACATCTGTCAAACCATCATACTGCAATCCATCTATTATAGATTTATTTCCATATTTATGAGGTTTTCTAATGTTAATATAATGAGGAATTTGACTCATATTCTCCATACCTCCCGCAACAACTATATCATTAATCCCTAAAGAAATTGATTGTGCTGCAAGCATTACTGACTTCATTCCAGAAGAACAGACCTTATTAATTGTTGTAGATGGAACAGAGGATGGTATTCCTGCTTTTATAGCAGATTGTCTTGCAGGAGCTTGTCCTAAACCAGCTTGTACTACATTTCCAAATATAACCTCATCAACAGATCCTGGTGATAAATTTATTCTATTTAATGCACCTGAAATAGCTATAGCGCCTAAATCAACTGCAGAAACATTAGATAATGATCCTAGAAAACTACCTATAGGAGTTCTTACTGCACTTACAATTACAACATCTTTGCTCATAATAAATTTTAATAATTAACAGATTCTAAAGTTAACAAATTAATAATTATTTGATATCATTATATCCTATATGTAATATTTGTTAATTTTGATTGTTATATAATTATTGTAATATATGAGTGATCGTTTTAAAATTAACATAGGTAGAATATATAGGGCATTGCTTTTTATATTTTCTTGCGTTGTAATAATTTATTTTTTTCCAAAGAGCGGAAAGTTTAAATATAATTTTGAAAATGGCAGGCCATGGCAGTCAGATAATTTATATGCTCCTTTTGATTTTGCAATTAAAAAAACAAATAAGGAGTTAGATGCTGAAAGAGCTAAAATTGGACTAGCTACTAAGGTTTTTTTTGATAAGGATACGCTAATACTAGATAAATCACTGAATCTTTTATATGATAAGATTAATAACCCCTCAAATGATAGTATAATAAATACTCTTAACAGAAGAGAGTTAAGATTAGTAAAAGATGCTGGTGTTAATATAATTTCATCCATATACTCTAGAGGCCTGCTTGATAAAAACTATGATTATAAATCAAATCAAATTGTTTCACTATTAATTGACAACAAACAATTGAGTTCAGGGTTTTTCTCAGATTTTTATGTTCCTGAGGAATTATTACTATCAATTAATAATCAGATAATCACTTTAAACGTTCAAGAGTACAAATCTCAAATAGTATCAATTTTATTTGATCTGTTAGAATCAGACATATCATTAAATATAAATTTAAGCAAGAATTCTATTGAAGAAGCATTAGCAAACATATCTCCAAATAGGGGTATAATAGAAAAAGAAACTTTAATTATCTCAAAAGGTGAAATTGTAGAAGGAGAAAAATTAAAGATATTAGAATCTTTAAGGAATGAATACGAGACAAACAGTACATCAAAACTGGATTACTATTTGATAATATCTTCCTATTCATTGCTCGTAATACTTTCACTTTTAATGATAATTTTATTTATAAGAAAGTTTAGAAAGAAGATTTATTTAAACCTAAATCAATTATCCTTAGTTTTCTTTAATATAACCCTACTGGTATTAATTACAAATTTTATTGTAAATATTGACTCTACTTATGTCTTTGTAATACCAATATGTATTTTACCCTTATTGTTAAAAGCTTTCTTTGATTCAAGAGTAGCATTCTTTGTTCACTCCGTTACAGTAATGCTTTTAGGTTTCATTGTCCCTAACAGCTATGAATTCATATTTTTAAATATAATAGCTGGAGTAATAACAATAATTTCATCTGATGATCTATATAAACGTGCTAATCTATTTATAACAGTAGGTAAAATTACAGGTATTTATATGATCTCATATTTTTCATTTTTTGTAATTCATGAGGGCAATATTGATAATATAGAATTGTTTAATTTCCTTTTATTTATTATCTGTGGTCTACTTACATTATTTGTATATCCATTAATATATATTTATGAAAAAATATTTAATCTGATGTCTGATGTTTCATTACTAGAACTTTCAGATACTAATACTCCTTTGCTAAAAGAGCTTTCAGAAAAAGCTGCTGGAACTTTTCATCACTCAATGAATGTTGCAAATTTAGCAGAATCATCAGCAAATGAAATTGGAGCAAATTCTATGCTTGCCAGGGTTGGAGCGCTGTATCATGATATAGGCAAGATGGATAATCCATCGTATTTTACCGAAAATCAAGTAACAGCTAAAAATCCACATGATAATTTAAGCTCAAAGGAAAGCGTAGAAATTATATTAAACCATGTCAATAAAGGTGTAGAAATTGCTAAAAAGAATAACCTACCTGATAGAGTTATAGATTTTATAAAGACGCATCATGGAACAAGCATACTGTATTATTTTTATGATAAAGATTTAAAACATAATCACAATCCTAAAATTGATGATTACATGTATAATGGCCCTAAACCATTTAGTAAAGAAACAGCACTAGTTATGATGTGTGATTCAGTTGAGGCAGCAACAAAAAGTTTAGATAATCCTGATACAGAAAAAATTAATTCATTTGTTGAAACAATAATTGATAAACAAATAGAAAACAAGCAGTTTGAAAATTGTGATATTACATTTAAGGATATTAAAACAATAAAAAGTGTAATTAAAAAGAAATTATCTAATATTTATCATATCAGAGTTGAGTATCCTGAAATCTAGGTTAAAAAACAAAAGGAATAGTTTGCGTTCTTAATCCTGAAAACCTAAATTTGCAACCGCATTTTTATCTTAGAAGTTTATAAAAGTGTACTAAGGAGAGGTGCCAGAGTGGTAATGGAGCAGATTGCTAATCTGTCGACACGTAAGTGTCGCCAGGGTTCGAATCCCTGTCTCTCCGCCATTTCGGGGTGTAGCGTAGCCCGGTTATCGCGCCGCGTTTGGGACGCGGAGGTCGCAGGTTCGAATCCTGCCACCCCGACAAATTATTGAAGAAGAC
>Ga0163179_10002235_pt1 | contig 13573 bp, 9 predicted proteins | sample AtlANTMetagenome_FD_109643 | JGI IMG/M metagenome (GOLD analysis project Ga0163179, IMG submission 109643) | Marine eukaryotic phytoplankton communities from the Atlantic Ocean - Atlantic ANT 2 Metagenome | ecosystem: Environmental > Aquatic > Marine > Oceanic | place: North Atlantic Ocean...
CCCCCCGCGATAATCACAGATGAGGAAGGAGTCCTTGCAGTTTTCGCAAAATCCGGTTCCGGGTTGATAGGTCAGGCCGGACGGTCCGGAGGTCAGGAGGTCAATCGGTGGAACGAGGAAGGCCGGCTGTCCCTCGTGATGCTTGTCCCATTGCCGTTCCTGCATCCATTGGTTGATCGGGCGCTTCGGATAACCGATTTCACGGTGGAACGTGTGCAGGTTCTGGTGATCAGTGCGCCATCCGCTGTCGGCCCCATCCACAATATAGACAACTCGCGCCTTGTCTCCCTGGTCGGAGTTATTATCTACGCTGATGAGATTGCCCCACTGGTCGAAGGCAACTTCCTTGGGGTTACGCAGGCCAGCATGGACGACCTCAAAGTTGGCTCCGTCGGGGTCGAAGCGGAAAACTGTTCCCTGATCCGTGTAGGAAAGTTTCCGGCCTTCCGCGGTTGTCACGTTCATGGCTCGATCGCCAATCGAGCCGTAAAGCCTGCCGTCGGGGCCGAGAGCGAAACCGTTCAGGTCATGCCCGGAAAGGGAGACCCGAAGTCCGAAACCAGAGAAAAGCTTCGTTCGCGCGTCCGCGACGCCGTCATTGTCCGTATCACGCAGGGACCAGATATGGGGAATACAGGCGAAGTAGACCTGGCCTGCGAGGGAGTAGATACCCGCGGCGGTGCCATCGAGCAGGTCGTTGAATCCGTCGGCATAGACAGTGCTCTGGTCGGCTTTTCCATCGCCATCGGTATCAGCGAGAACCCGGATGACCTCGGAAACCTCCTTCATCTTGGAGACGGGATACTTCTCGTCCCACTTTTCATGCATTCTCCGCCGGTCTTCGGTGCTTAGGGCGGCGATATCGTCGGTAAGCCAGTAGCGGTGGTCCCGGTTATCCGGGATGCCGAATCTGAAACGGTGGGTTTCAGTGACGAAGAGCCGGCCGGATTCGTCGATACACAGAGACGTGGGCGAGTAGAGCTGGTGCTGCTCATGAGTCGCGAAAATCTCGAGCCGGGCCCCTTCGGGGATCGTGACCCCGGGCAGGATGTCAGTGCCCACGAGTCCGGGCGTGAACGGTTTGCCTTCGCGGGTGGCCTCCGGAAATCGGGGCTTCGGATATTCGGAGAAGAGGATGTGGTCTGCGAGAATGAAGCCGTTTTCCCCGGCCGTGGCATCGACAAGGCGCAGGCGGACTTGCGTCCCTTTCAGGTCCCGAAGGTCCCACGTGCCCGGGCGAAGAACGGTGTCGCCTTGCCCTGTGGCCTCCCGTACGATCTGATCACCAGCGAGCAGCTGGATCGAGGTAAGGCCTTTCTGGCTTCCGCCTCCCACGAGGAAGCTGAGGTAAGGGTGCTCCACTTCGAAGGCAGGGGAGGTGAGTGAGCCCATCCCCGCCACGCCATCGGCAAAGGAGCTTGCGAGGGATTCGTTGGCGTAGCCGAGGACCTTGTTTGCGTGTAGGCCGTGCCCACCGGTCGTGGGGGCCTTTCCGAAGGCCGTGCCTGTTTCCTTCCAAGTCCCGAAACCGTCTCCTTCAAAGGGTTCGAAGACCTTGTTGTCTGCGAGGAGGCAGGCAGAGATCAGAAGCGTGACGAGAACAATACGCAGGATATTCATCGACACGCTGAGGGTAGCAGCTGGATGCAGAACCGCAATGGGGAGGGAAGAATTAATTGCGGGCTTGCCCGTGCTGCGACGGAACGAAAAGTCCCATTGCTCCAGGTTGGAGCTCGGTGTGCTTGTGCCAGGCAGGAGCCGTCAGGAGGATTCAACCATGGCTTGAAGTTCCTGTTCGGAGAGGATGGTTACGCCGAGCTTGGCCGCCTTGTCCCGCTTTGATCCTCCGCCTTCTCCGGCCAGGAGGTAATCGGTGTTCCGGGAGATTGAACCGGTGACCTTGCCCCCTCTCTGTTCAATGAGGGTCTTGAATTCGCTCCGTCCGAGCGACAGTGTTCCCGTGATAGCGAAGGTGCGTCCTCGGAGAGGCTGCTCCGCTGCGGCGGCTTCGGAAGGTCTGGGCCCATAGTTGTCGGCGGCGGGTTCGAGCCCCAGTTCCTGGAACCGCTCCATGAAGTGTTGGCCGTGTGCGGATTGGAAGAAGGAGAGGAGATTCCGGGAAGCGACAGCTCCAATGTCCGGAGAAACCTGGTAGCCGGCAATCTGGGCCTGAAGCCGGGCAATCTCACTCTTCAGCTCGTCGTGGCGTTTCTGCCGCTGTTCCTTCTCCCGGTCTCCGGCAGGGGGGTTATTCCTGTTCTTTGGAGAGATGTCCCTCCGCTCGTCATCCAGATCCGCGATTCGGCAGATTTTCCGGAGAACCTCACTGGAGGCGAGGTCGGGGAGAGTCTTGTGGAGGCGACTCAGTTCCCGGGATGCAGATTCCCCGATCTGAGGAATGCCAATGGCGAAAATCCACCGGGAGAGCGGTTGCGAGGATGGGGCGTCCTGGATGGAGTCTAGCAGAAGGCGCGCTTTCTTTTCCCCGAAGCGCCTTGGCTTGGAAACGTCGCCGGATTGGAGAGTGGCGGGATCGAGGAGTAGGCCGGCAAGTTGTTCATGCTCGAGTGTAAAGAGGTCGAGGGGAGAGGTAGCGATGCCGGATTCGACAAGTTTTACAGCCACGGACTCACCGAGTCCGTCGAGATCTAGGGCCTTCCGCTGGCCGAAGTGGGTGAGAGCTGCTACCGCCTGCTTGGGGCAGAGTGGGTTTTCGCACCACCAGGTGATGACGGAATGATTTTTTCCGTCGGTGTTTTCCCGCCGGGAGATCAGGGTGTCACAGGCAGGACATTTTCCCTGCAGGTGGGCATGGATGGAGAAGGGTTGAGCCTGTGCAGGGCGTTTCTCTGACACCACGCTGAGAACCTCGGGAATGATTTCTCCAGATTTGTGAACGAGAACCGTGTCGCCGATGCGGATATCCCGTTTGTGAATGAAGGACTCGTTGTGGAGGGTGGCACGGGATACCGTCGTGCCGGACAGTCCAACTGGTTCAAGTTCGGCGACCGGAGTGAGAATGCCGCTCCGGCCCACCTGGATGGTGATCGCGCGCAGCCGGGTCTGTTTCTGCTCGGGAGGATACTTGAACGCAGCGGACCAGCGAGGGGCGCGGGCGGTGGTGCCGAGGGTGGCGCGATCAGGAATGGACGCAACCTTTATAACCGCGCCATCGGTGCCGTAGGGAAGCTCGTGGCGTTTGTCATCCAGCTCATGGATGGCGGAGAGAAGCTCTTCGAGGTTGGTGACCGTCCAGAGGGGCTCATTGCTGGGGATAGAGCAACTCACGAGAAGTTCCCGGAAGGCTGATTCGTCAGCGAGGTCGATTCCCTCCACGAAGCCAAGACCATGGGCGATGAATGCGAGGGGGCGCCTGGCAACAGAGCGAGAGTCCAGTTGCTTGAGAGTCCCGGCTGTCGCGTTGCGTGGGTTGGCGAAGGTTGCAAGGCCCTCGTCCGAGCGTTCCCTGTTGAGCCGGGCGAAAGCTTCGTTCGGCATGAAAACCTCACCCCGCACCTCGAGGAGATCAGGAGCCGAGTCGGGCAGGTTGAGAGGGATGGTGGGGATTGTTCGGAGATTCGCCGTGATGTCATCTCCGTTCACCCCATCGCCCCTCGTCGCGCCACAGGCAAGGGAGCGATCCCGGTAGGTCAGGGAGGCCGCTACGCCATCGATCTTTGGTTCGACTGTTACGAGGATGGATTCGGCTCCGAGGTTCTTCTGCAGGCGCTGGTAAAAATCGGCGACCTCCTCATCGGAGAAGACATCGTCGATGGATAGCATGGGAACAGTGTGACGCACCTGGTCAAAACCATCGAGGGGAGCCCCTCCGACCCGGCGGGTGGGTGAATTGGGGGTGTCGAACTCGGGGTGGGCGGCCTCCAGTGTTTCCAATTCGCGGAAGAGCCCGTCATAGTCGGCGTCAGTGATCTCGGGGCGGGCCTCGACGTAGTAGAGCCTGTTGTGGTGTTCGAGGAGGGCGTGGAGTTCGGAGATGCGGTCGGCGGGAGACATGGCGACGGGGAGAGCTTAGGGGGCGGGGACAGGAGCGCAAAGGGATTGGCCGGGTTTCCCATCAGGGAGGGACGGGGAGCAGGTGGTGAAGACGTCGAAAAACCAGAACCCCAGAGCACGCACCGCAGAGATCAGCCAGCCAGTCGCCAAGGTCATTGCCGGAGCGTTCGGGAAACCAGGATTGATGGCACTCATCCAGGGCGCCGACTGCGGCGAGGACGAGAACGACCGTAAAGGCGAGTCGCCCCCATGGCGGGGGCGTCGAGGTGGGGGACTGCGAGGATCCCCGCAGATAGAGTGCCGCGGAAAGGAGTCCGGCCCCTCCGAAGAAATATCCAAAGTGCAGAAGCTTATCGAGATGGGGCAAATCCGGGCCCCCGCCGACGGGAACCGGTCCATCGGACAGGAACCAGAGGACAATTCCCCAGAGGATGAAGGCGCCAAGCCACAGGGAGCTGCGAGAGCAGCAGGTGGGAAGGAGCTCGCGCAGGGCCATTAACGCTCGCTTCGGCGCTGTTCGTCTTCCAGTCGTTCGGCCAGCCATTGTTTCATCATGGACTGGTAATTGAGGAAGCGCTCACGTGCGATTCGTTTGATCCGGGAGAGCATGCGGGGATCGAACCGCAGAGTGATGGTTGTTGACTCGCGGCTGTCCGGGACGTGCTCGGAGGCCTTCATGAGTCCCGGGGAGAGCTGATGAGTAGTCCAGAACCTGGCCTCCTCCTGCTCCGTTGCAAACTCTGGGAGCTCACTCCAGCTGGCGATGGATTTCATGCTTACTTGTATTCGGCGTATTTGCGGTCGTAGTATTTACGCTCAACTTCGGTGAGATCGCGGGCGGCAATGACACGGACGTTCTTGCCGTCAGACTTAAAGGACAGGAACAGGTAGCGATCGGCCACGGTTCTCCCGAGCGCATAGTAGCGGGCCTCGCCGTCCCTGCGGTCCTGATCAGGCAGCAGGCGGACGGCAAAAGGGTCTTCCAGCGCCTCTTCGATCTCGCGGGGTTTGAGATCCTTCAGGTCGAAGTGAACGTCCAGCAGGTCAAGTTCCATGAAGGTGTGGGAAAACTAGGAAATTTGGGCAGAGCCCACAATGAAATATGCGGAGAGTTCCGCTGAAGCGCCAGTTATTGTTTGTTGGAGTCCGTGGATCAAGGGATTTGGATGTGCTGGAGAGCCGTTGAGCAGAGAGCCGTTGAGCGGAGAGCAGGAAGACGAGCACTTTGCGGCCAGGGCCCGCTCCCGGTCGTGGTGTATGAGGGGAGATCAGCTGTCCGGTCAGGGTGAGAGTGTTGTTCTGTCGAGGAGCGGAGTGGTCAGTTGGCGGTAGGATTCCGGGCTGAGAATGAAATAGTTGGAGTCCCCGCGAAGCTTTCCATAAAAGATGCGGTTAAGACGGGAGCGGCTTGCGGGAGCGAGGTCGAAGGAGGCTTCACGAAACCCCTTGAGCTCTCCGGTTTCGTCAAGTTCCTGAAAGATCGCCGTGAACCGGAACGTCGGTTCGCGCAGGGCATGGGCGGCGGGGGTGTTGTCTTCTTCGAGCCAACGCTCAACCTGCAGAACTTCCATGAGCCTGATGAACTCATCCGCACGTCGTTTGTTGAGGTAGGCAGTTACATCCTCTTCATGCTGGCGTGCCTCCCAGTCTTCAGCGAGGAATCTGTATCTGAGGGTGAGAGCGGGATCCGTGAAAGGAACGCGGATGGGAAGGTTCTCGAGCTTCATGATGGAGAGGTCGACCACCGAAAATGGCATCAGCAGAGCGTCTCGCCACTGGTGAGCGTTCCCTGCAATCGCCGTGAATGTGGCAGGGTCTATTTCGGCCACGGTGGATGTCCCGTGGCGAATCGCATAGAAACGTCCATCGACGCCGCGGCCGAAGCGGAGATCAATCGGATCTTCCTTCTCGCGGTCCAGGATTACGCGTTTGGCGGGCGGAGAGAGTCCGTAGCGGGTGAGGTCGCTGGCGGCATCTGAGGCGAAGCTGGTCACTTCATTGCGCGTGAGGGCGCGCAGAACGCGCGCCATCGCCGCTTCATTGGCCGGGGCGATGGAACCTTGGAGGTTGATCATCCACCGGGGGTGCCCGCCCGTTTCCTCACCGAGAAAAATGAGAACCGGATCCTGCTGGCCATATTCCTGGATCGTGATCGCCCGCAGGGACCCGATATCCAGGCTTGTGAGTGTGCGCCCGCGAAGCTGATCAACTTCCAGAGGGAGCTGGGCGAGGGTCATGCGTCCGGGAATGGCCTTGAGTGGGATTTCGAAGACGAGCTCCGGCCGGGAGCTGGTGGTGGCCAGAACGGTATCCGCATCGGCTGGAGATGGATGCTCGATGGTGAGTGTGCTGGGTGTGGCAAGACGTTTTCCGCCCGGGCCGAAGTGCAGGAGTTCGAGTTCGAGGAGAAATTCACCGGGCGGCCTGGGAGGGATGGTGATGGATTTGAGTTCGTGTATCCGGATGGCCTCGAGTTGAGAAAGCCCGACGATCAGGCCATTGATTCTATCCGGTTTGGTGCGGGAGGTGAGGGGCTTGGTCATCTGCCACGCGGGCGATTGCATGCTGGGCCGGGTCAGGACGACCTCACGGCCCTTGGAGCGTATCGTGATGTTGGCGAGTCCCTGCTGGTCAAAGAGGAGGGGGTGGTGATCACGGAACCGCGCAAGGCCCCGGTCGAGCAGCTGGCGGACATTGGTTTTCAATTTCTCAGGTGCAGAGCACACATAGATGTGATGGTTCCGGGACTTTTCCCCAGGCCGGACGAAGAAGGTTTCGATGAGGTTGTCCTCCTTCTCGTTGAAGCGGTGCCAGGCAGTTCGGCGACCGAGCCGGTAATCGGCCAGAATCTCTTCGGATTGATCGAGGAGAGTGATCTTGTAACGGCCACTGTAGGTGTCGGAGGCTCTCATTCCCGCCTCCAGGAGGGTGGTATCCTTTCGTCTCATGACATCCTGCACCTTCAAATAGCGGGAGAAGTAGACGAGGGTCTGGAGATTTCCATAATCGGCCCGGTCGGGAGTGGGGCTCACCATTCGCCAGACGCCCTGGCGTTTGATGAATCTGGCCTCGTCACCGGTGTTGTTCTGGATTGTGACCCCGTGAACTTCCTCGACAGCGAAGTTATCATAAACCACATCACCGACGACATGAGGTGGGGTGCCGAAGATCGGGCCCAGGTTGTGATTGAACAGTTGCACGCAGGCCAGTCCCCCAATGAGAGATGTCAGGATGGCGAGAGTGAGCGTGAACTTCTTTGACGGCATGGATCGGAGGAAAGTCGCAGGCTGGTTCTGATCCGCCGGGGCTGTGGACCGGCGCCGGGGAGGGGCTGTCTATCAGACTCGGCGGGTGTTCCAGACGAAAAGAGAAGCGAGAAGGAAGCTGCCGGGAATGAAGAAGAGGTTGAGCTTGTTGGCAAAGGAGACTTTCGAGGGGGGGAGAAGGAGTTTGTAGTATTGGACCGGTTTGGGTCCCAGCCCCATCATGTCTTCACGTCCAATCAGCCAGTTGCTGCCATTACGCACAAAATCAATGTGCTCCTTGTAACGGGAGCGGGACTCGAGAAAAGTTGCATTGGAAGCCACGATCATCCGTGCAGTGGCATCGGAGGTGTTGTCGTTGCGTTCATTGCCGCGGGAAACAGAGGCGGCGAGGTGATGTGGGCCGGCGAGCGGAGCGGATCCGTCCAGGGGGTCGGCCCGGACGTTGGCGCGTGCGGTGATGAGGGCAAGAGGAACAATCTGTGCCACCTCAAGGTCCGGGGCGCTTTCGCGGACCTCGAGCATGGAGCTAGGACCCTCGAAGAGCGTTGAGGCGTTCCCGAGGTCGCCGGTTGCCGCGGCGTTGGTGAAGGTTGCTGAGACGGTGAAGGATTGCTGATTGCCTCGCCTCGTGGACAGCCGTACTTCACGCGGGGTAATGCCGTGCTCTCGCAGGAATTTGCGGAGGTTGGGTGGCTGGGTTTTCAGGGTAGGGTTCAGAATGACGAAAAGAGCTGCCCGGGGTCGGCGCCAGTAGGCGCGAAGGACTTTCTCTTCCTCTGTATTGAGATCGAACCGGGGCGCGACGAGTGCGACCCCGGCAGCGTCGTCGGGAATCGCGGAGAGGCCTGCTATGTTGATGGGCACGAGTTGAATGTTGAGACTGTTGAAAGTGCGGCTGAGAAAGTCCCAGGGTGCATCCCGGTCTGAACTGGAGACCTTGCTTTTGTCCGCGAGGAAGTAGAATTTACGGGGAGCGCCCTCAAGGGCCCGGCGGAGGGTCGAGGTGAGTTGGTCCTCGTCCTGGTAACCGATAAGGCGCCGATTCTGGCGAACGCCGGCCCCGTAGACGAGCATGTCCTCGACTGCGATATGGCGGATGTGGGCCTGGCGCAGCGCGGCAGGGTTCTCCCCGCGCCTTTCGTTTCGTCGTTCCCCGACGGGAACGGCGTCAACGATCACGACATCCTCGATGAAGGAGGTGTTATATTCGTCGGCGATCTCGAGGGCGGCGTCCGTTTCCCTGACGTAGTCGACGAATGTGACCGTGATTCCACCATCCGCGAGTCGCTCGTATGCCTGAAGCATGGCACGGAGACGCGAGAAGTGGGCGGAGTTCTTGCGCACGGCCGCAATGATTCGGACCGGCGCATCCCGGTCCCGGAGCATTGCCGAGGTGAGTAGTTGCCGGGTCTGGCTGGAGAGGCTGAAGGATTTGTCCTGACTCACGTCCAAGGTCTTGTGGTGGGACCCGGACAGATAGTTGAGGGAAATAAAGAGAAGGATTGCGAGACACACCTGAATGGCCGTGAGGGCTCCTACAGAGGCCCGGGTTGCTCCGGCCTGTCTTTCCAGGTTCTGTTCCCCGGACGGTTTCTCGATCTGCTCTTCGTCGGTCATGAGGAGTCCAGTCCCGTGTTAGTTTCTCCAGCGCCGGTGGTTGATGATATGACCGGTCAGGAACAGGCAGAATGCCGCCGCACTTAGGTAATAGACGATGGCGCGGCTATCGATAAGGCCCTGCGAAAAGTAGCTGAGGTGTTCTTTGGAGGAAAGGTAGTGGAAGAGGGGAGCAGCGCGGAAGCGGTCCCCGTAAATCTCGGTGATGTAGCCGAGAAAGTGGTGGATGAAAAGAATGCCCACGGTGAGGACCCCGGCGATGATCTGGCTGGAGGTCAGGGCCGAGGCAAGGGAGCCCACCGCGATGAAAAACGCCCCCATGAGGGCAACGAGGAGGAATGCCCCGAGAAGCGCACCCGTGCTGAAAGGGGGGGGGAGGTCGGTGAGGATGCTGAAGAGTTGGAACTGGATGTAGGCAGGAATCCAGAGAATGATGTAGAAACAGAAGGTCGCAAGGTATTTGCCAAGAACCAGTTGCCGGGTCTTGACCGGAGCCGTGAGGAGGGTCTCAAGGGTGCCGGCCCGTTCTTCCTCGGCAAAGAGGCGCATTGTGATGAGGGGGAAAATAGCGAGGAAGTAGAACCAGAACGGCGGCGCGTGGAAGACCCGGTAGACGAGGCTCAGGGCGGATGCTTCGTCCTGCAGTTGCTTCATGGCTGTTGACATCGACCAGCCCTGCATCGCCGAAACGAGAGCGAGAACAACCCAGCCAAACGGACTGAGGAAGAAGCTGCGCAGCTCCTTGCGGAAGAGGATCAGGATGTTCGCCATTTGCGTGTCAGTCCTTGCGTGTCAGCTCAACGAAGACATCCTCGAGGGTGGCATCATGCCGGTGGAGCGTGCGGAGAGGCCAGTCTTCCTCCTGGGACAGGGCCGCGAGCCGCTCCCGGCCATCGGTTCCCGATTCGACGAGGACTGCGAATTCCTCCCAACCGTCCCGGCTTCGCTCATGGGTCACCTTTTTAACCTGATCGAGGGCGGCAATCCTGTTGGCTGCCTCGGCGGGGTCGGCTCGGACTTCCACGGTGATGCGTCCCGCGGCCCGCATTGTGGAGACGAGGTTTGCGGGAGTATCAGAAGCGAGGATCTTTCCGCCGTCTATGATGACGATCTTGTCACAGATCATCTCAACCTCGGAGAGGATGTGGGTGGAGAGGAGGATGGTATGGGCTTCGCCGAGTTGCTTGATGAGGTTCCGAATGGAGCGGATCTGGTTGGGATCAAGGCCATTGGTCGGTTCGTCGAGGATGAGGAGGGGAGGGGCGTGGATGAGCGCATCCGCAAGTCCCACCCTCTGCCGGTAGCCTTTTGAGAGGGTTTTGATGATCTTGCGGCGGACCTCGTGCAGGCCGCAGCGCTCGACTACTTCATCCATGCGCTGGCGGAGCGCATCTCCCGTGAGGCCCTTGAGCTGGCCTCGGAATCGGAGATATTCCCGAACACGCATGTCCGGGTAGAGCGGAACGGATTCGGGCAGATATCCGATGCGGCGGCGGGCCTCAACGGACTGGAGGGTGACGTCCAGCCCATCGATCCGTGCGAGACCACTCGTGGGCGGGAGGAACCCGGTAAGCATGCGGATGGTAGTCGTCTTTCCGGCGCCATTTGGCCCCAGGAAGCCTACGACTTCCCCCCGTTCGACCTCAAAGTCGGCCCCGGCGACGGCAAGGTGGCGTCCGAAGCGTTTGGTGAGGTTGTCAACCTTGATCATTGGGGAGGGGGCAAGAACCGGATCGCATGGCGATTGACTCTCTCAGTGGGTGCCTTTAACTAAAGCGAAATGCTACCGGCACCAAGGAAGAAAAGACCGTCCGTGCCTTCAATATTGCAGCCTGCCTGTGCTAAATGAATTCTTCCTTTTCCGCTCGACTGAGTGCCGATCTGCTCGATCTCAACTACGAGCGTTGGCTGGATGACCCCCGTTCAGTTGATCCGGCGTGGTCGGCGTTTTTCGAGGGGTTTGAGCTGGGGGTGACCCAGTTGGAGAAACTTGGTGAGGAAGGACGACCTTCAGGTGCGACCGTGCAAGGGGTTCATCCGGAAGAGGCTTCAAGTCCCGCGGGGGAGGTGTGTGATGCGGAGCAGTTGACCTTCCGGGGCCGGGTGGTGAGTCTGGTCTACAATTATCGTACTCTGGGGCACACCCAGGCGCATATTAATCCCCTGGACGAGCATCCTCCGCGGAATCCCCGCCTGGAACTAGCCAGATTCGGATTTCAGGGCGGAGACCTCGAGCGGGAAGCCTCCACCCAGTTTTTTCAGAATGGAGCCAGGATGAAGCTGGGTCAAATGGTTGAGGCCTTGGAGAGGACATACTCGGGCTGGATCGGGTTTGAGTTCATGCATATCCACAACACGGAAGTGCGTAACTGGATCCGCGAGCGTGTAGAGGAGCGAGCCAAGCTGGTCGAGCCGCCACGAGAGCAGAAGGAGAAGACGTTGGGCTGGTTGCTGGAGGCAGAGCTTTTCGAGTCCTTCCTCGGAAAGAAGTTCCTGGGCGAAAAACGCTTCTCACTCGAAGGTGGGGAGGGCGTCATGCCGCTCCTCAATCGGATCCTTGAACTTTCCCCGGGAGCCGGAGTCAAGGAAGTCACGATGGGAATGGCACACCGCGGCAGGCTTAATGTTCTCGCCCAGATCGTGCGGAAGTCCCTGCGGACGATCCTGTTTGAATTCACGCCCAACTATGTTCCGGACCTGGTCGCGGGGGACGGAGACGTTAAGTATCACCTTGGCTACGAGAGTGTGCGGTCGTTCCCGGAGGGCGATGTGCGGGTGAGTCTCGCAGCCAACCCCAGCCATCTTGAGGCGGTCAACGCGGTTGTCGAGGGAAGGACCAGAGCCCGGCAGCGCATGCTTGGAGATGACGGTCGGAAGACCGATCGCAAGCAGGTCCTGCCTCTTCTCATTCATGGGGACGCTGCTTTTGCCGGGCAGGGTTCCGTGGCGGAGGTGCTCAACCTTTCGCAGTTGCCGGGCTACCGGACAGGAGGGACAATCCACGTCATCATCAACAACCAGATTGGCTTCACAACGATGCCATCTGACGCGCGCTCGTCGTCTTACGCCACTGATGTGGCCAAGATGATCGAGGCCCCGATACTTCACGTGAACGGGGATCGACCGATGGAATTGATCTGGGCGGCGGAGTTTGCCCTGTCCTTCAGGCAGCGCTTCGGGCGGGATGTGGTAATCGACATGTACTGCTACCGGCGGCAGGGACATAACGAGACGGACCAGGCCGCCTTCACTCAGCCGCTCATTTACCGGAAGATCGCGAACCGGAAACCGATCGGACAACTCTACGGTGAAGTTCTCGTGAAGGGGGGCACCATGACGCGAGGGGAGGTGGAGGAGAAGCACGATGAAATATGGGAGCGCTTTGAGGGGGAGTACGCGGAGATGAAACGCCTCGAAGAAGAGGGCAAGCGGAGCGTCTTCAGCGGATCAACCGCGGAAACGCAGGAGATCTTCAACCACGAGCCTGTTCCCACGGGAGTAAGCAGGGAGCTTCTTCAACACGTGGGAGCGGTTCTCACCACTGTTCCGGAAGGGTTCAAGCTGCACCCTACCCTGGCCAAGAGATTCATGCCTCGCAGGATGGAAGCGCTCAAGAATGGCGGACCTTTTGACTGGGCCTTCGCGGAGTCGCTGGCGTGGGGGACGCTCCTGAAGGAGGGTTACCCGGTCCGCCTGTCCGGGCAGGACTGCCGGCGGGGTACGTTCAGCCAGCGACACGCTGTTTTCTATGACTACGAGAGCCGGGAGCGCTTCATTCCACTGCGCCACATCGCCCCCGAGCAGGCGCAGTTCTGTGTCTACAACAGCTTGCTTTCCGAGGCGGCGGTCCTCGGATTCGACTATGGCTACTCGCTGGACTGTCCCCAGATGCTGATCATGTGGGAGGCCCAGTTCGGGGACTTTGCCAACGGGGCTCAAGTCATCATTGACCAGTTCATCTCCTCGGCGGAGTCCAAGTGGCAGACTCCCAGCAGCGTGGTCATGCTTCTGCCCCACGGCTACGAGGGAATGGGGCCGGAGCACAGCAGTGCCCGTCTGGAGCGTTTCCTGCAGCTCTGTGCGGAGAAGAACATGACGGTTGCGAATCTAACTACGCCCGCGCAGTACTTTCACGCCCTTCGTCGACAGAAGCATCGCAAGTTTCTCAAGCCGCTTGTCCTGATGACGCCGAAGAGCCTGCTGACCCGGACGGAGGCAGTTTCCTCGGAGGAGGACTTCATGGAAGGTCAGTCCTTCCGTGAAGTGCTGCCTGATCCCCACATCGATGAATCAAGGCGCGCAGACATCGAACGAGTCATCTTCTGCTCGGGCAAGGTCTACTACGACCTGGTACAGCATCGCAAGGAGCAGGGTATCGATAATGCGGCCATCATCCGGGTCGAGCAGCTCTATCCCTTTCATGGCAAGCTGGTCAGGGAGTTGATCGGGTCCTTTGAGAACGCCACCAAGTACGTGTGGTGCCAGGAGGAGCCGCTCAACATGGGAGCATGGTCCTATATCTGGCCGAGGCTCGAGAGATGTGTGGAGTCTCACCATGTTCGTTATGCGGGCCGGAATCGTGCTTCCAGTCCCGCGGCTGGATCTAAAGCCATGCACCTGCGCGAGCAAAAGAAGCTCGTGGAGAAGGCGTTTTCCGTATAAAACCCGTTCAGTTA
>Ga0163179_10002236_pt1 | contig 13568 bp, 6 predicted proteins | sample AtlANTMetagenome_FD_109643 | JGI IMG/M metagenome (GOLD analysis project Ga0163179, IMG submission 109643) | Marine eukaryotic phytoplankton communities from the Atlantic Ocean - Atlantic ANT 2 Metagenome | ecosystem: Environmental > Aquatic > Marine > Oceanic | place: North Atlantic Ocean...
TCATCGTGCGGTATCTTGAATTCATCGAGAGCACGAGTCTGACTCTTGTCCGCGAGATCGAGGGCTTCCAGTGGAGTGCCCCTGCTCCCTCCAGCTATATTGATGAACTGGTCTATCGCAAACTGCGGCAATTGCAGTTTGAGCCCGGTGGGCTCACCGGGGACCGGGAGTTCGTCAGGCGTGTCCACCTTGACGTGACCGGACAGCTGCCAGCCTCGAAGGTAGTGGAGTCCTTTGTCGGGGACAAGGATCAGCAGAAGCGGGCAAAGCTGATTGATCGCCTGCTTGAGAGCGAAGAACATGCTGCTTTCTGGGCGCAGAAGTGGGGAGACCTTCTTCGGGTCTCCAGGAAGCAGATCGGGCATGGATCCGTGTTCAAGTTCAACCGGTGGCTGGTGAACGCGGTGGCGACCAACATGCCCTATGATACATTCGCCCGTGAGATCCTGACCGCCCGCGGAAGCAGTCTGGTGCATCCTGCTGCCAATTACTACCGGGCAGCCGGGAATACGCTTGATGCGATGGAGACCTCGGCCCAGCTGTTCCTTGGCTCGCGGATTCAGTGCGCAAAGTGTCATAATCATCCCTTTGAGCGTTGGACTCAGGACAACTACTATGGCCTTGCGGCCTTTTTCAACCGGGTGGAGCGCAAGAAGACAGGGAAAGGGGAAGAGTTGATTGTCTATGCAAAGAAGGAGGGGGAAGTTACTCATCCTGCTACTGGGGAAAAGATGAGCCCCTGGGCGCCGAAGGCAGGCGTCATGGAGGTTGCCGCACTTTCAGACCGACGGGATGTATTCACCGATTGGCTGACAGGGCAGGACAATCCTTTCTTCGCCCGGGTGGAGGTCAACCGGATCTGGGCGCACCTGCTGGGACGGGGCATCGTTGAGCCCTTTGATGATTTTCGGGATACCAATCCTCCAAGCAATCCCCCCCTGCTGGATGCGTTGGCAGAGGACTTTCGTAAAAGTGGATATGACCGGCGCCATCTCCTGCGTGCCATTCTCAACAGCAACACCTATCAGGCTACTTCCAAGCCTACCCGGTTCAACACCGAGGATCGTCGTTATTTTTCACATTACAAACCCCGGATGCTGACCGCGGAGCAGCTTGTTGACGCACTGGGGATGGTGACCGGGCGCCCGATGAAGTTCGAGGGGGTGCCAGCGAGCATGAAGGCAACCCAGCTTCCTGCTCCCGACCTCAAGCCTCATAACCGGGGCAGAATCGGGGAGATCGAGTTCATGAAAATCTTCGGGCAACCGGAACGGCAGACGGTCTGTGAGTGTGAGCGTGGAGACGACTCCAGCCTCGGACAAGCTCTTGAGCTGTACAACGGCAAGCTGGTGCATGGAATGATCACCGCAGGGGATGGCACGCTGAACCGTTGGATCACAGAGAAGATGGGAGACGAGGACATCGTCAAACGGCTCTACGTGACTGCCCTGTGCCGACCGCCGACCCCCCGGGAGCTGGCCATTCATCTCGAGTACATGCAGGCGGCTGATGACCGCAGGCAAGCCCTGGAGGACACACTCTGGATCGTTCTGAACAAGAGTGAGTTCCTGTTTCAACATTGATGCAAAAAACCATCCAAGCTGTAGTCCTCAGCCTGGTTCCTGCGGTGGCCCCGGCAGCAGATGCGGTCAGCTTCTCCCGCGAGGTGGCACCCATTCTGCAGCGCTCCTGCGTGGGTTGTCACAAGGAGGGCAAAGCGAAGGGGAAGTACCGGCTTGATACCTATGCCCAGCTTGCGAAGGAGCTTGTTGGTGGGGACCTGGAGAGCGAGTTTTTCTACCGGCTTACTACCGGAGACGAGGAGGAGCGTATGCCTGCGGAGGCGGATCCCCTGGCGGCGTCAGAGATCGGGGTGATCCGGAAGTGGATTGAGGAAGGAGCGCGGTATGATGGAGAAGATCCCAGCGCGGTACTCTCCAGCATCGTGCCGGCGGAGAAGCATCCTGCCCCTCCCGGGAGCTATCCGCGTCCCCTTGGTGTAACAGCCATGGTGGCGAACAGCGAGGGGACGGAACTGTATACGGGAGGCTATCACGAGATCCTGGTATGGAACCCTGTGGATGGCTCTTTGCTCCGACGCATTGCCAACAATGGACAGCGCACCTACGGCCTGGCCCTTTCGCCTGATGGCTCCCTGCTGGCAGCGGCCACCGGAGCTCCAGGCCAGGCGGGGGAGGTGAGGGTTTTTGAGCCTGCGACCGGCAGGGTCGTTGCCACGCCCTTCCGTGGGGACGATGTTGTTCTTGCGGTTGCCTTCGGGCCGGAGGGAAAACAGCTCGCTTTCGGAGGAGTGGACGGCAAATTGAGGATTCATGAGGCAGCGGATTGGGGAGAGAAACTGGTGGTGGCTGCACATTCGGATTGGCTGACGGCGTTAAGCTGGGATCAGGCTGGGGGGAGACTGGCCACGGCGAGCAGGGACAAGACCGCCAAGGTGTATGAGGTGAGCGGGAAAAGAGTCTCCACCTTCTCGGGCCATCCGGAGGCGGTGCGGGCCGTGGCCTTTCCTCCGGACGGAGAGCATGTGCTTTCCGCTGGAGACCACGGGCACCTTTATCTCTGGAAGATCAAGGACGGCAAGAAAGCGGCCGACCGGGCCAAGTTCGAGGGGGCCTCTTTCCGCTTGGTGAGCTCCGGGAGCGGGATCTATGCCAGCGCGCCCGGGGGGCGGGTCGTGCAGTTCAAGTTGGCGGACCAGCAACGCGTTCGGGAGTTCAGGATCGAGTCCGCCGGCGGAGCCGCGGGGCCTTGGGTCTCCTCCTGTGCGGTCTCCGGGTCATGGATCGCGGTAGCCACACTTGATGGACGGGTGGAGGTTTTTGATCTCGAGAGCGGAGAAAGGCGTAACGGATTTATTGCGAAGCCCTGAGAGAATCGACAGGCTGTGGCTTGGTGCGGCCTGCTCGTTTGGCCTGCCCGGGGAGGTTTGTTCCGTCTGGACTGCTGTTGACATCGAGGGAAAGAAGCATATCATTCAGGCAGCTGTTCATCGGCATTTACACGTTTTAACCATAATGAAAACCGTATCGATTCTCACCTGTGCGCTTTTGCTGACCGTCTCTTCTGCATTCGCTGGTCCCGTAAACAAGGAGTGCCCGGTGCGGGGTAAGGCCGTTGATGGAAGCACGAGCGTCGAGCTGAAGGTTGGCTTCTGCTGCGGGCGGTGCCAGGCCAAGTTCGACAAGGACCCTGTTGCCCTTCTTGCCAAGGTGGCGGAGACTGCAGATGGCAAGTGTCCAATCAGTGGACGCGATGTCGATGAAGACGCAACGTCGACGATTTCGATCGCGGTTTGCTGCGGGGGATGTAAGGGCAAGGTCAAAAAGAACCCCAAGGAGTATCTCGCCAAGATTGGTGGAGCTGCGAAGAAGAGCAAAGGGGGCTCCTGATTTTATACCGGGTGTCCCGGATTCCAGAACTCCCCGGTCGGTTTCGATCGGGGAGATTTTTTTGTCCTTTGCTTGGCAACCGCGTGCGTTCCTGGTTGTGGAGCCCAGGAGCCTGCACAGGCAGCTAATACAATCGTGCCCTGCCGGGGGGGAGCGATTTTGATTCTCAAGTGCTGTTCGTTCTCTGAGAGTCGGGAGCTAATCCATGAGGACTTTCAATATCCCGCAAGCCGTGCTCGTTCTGGTGATTCTGTTCCCCCAGGGGCTGAGCGCGGAGCAGCGCATACGGTATGACCGGGACATTCGGCCCATACTCTCGGAGAATTGTTTCGCCTGTCACGGACCTGATGAGCATGAGCGCAAGGCCAAGCTTCGCCTCGATGTGAAAGACGGGGGGATGTACGAAGAGCGCGATGGCGGCACCTCGGTGGTCCCCGGCAAGCCGGACGGCAGCGAGCTGCTCTATCGGCTCACTACCGGAGACAAGGATGAAGTGATGCCGCCGCCCGAGACGGAGAAGGTGCTCAAGCCGGAGGAGATTGCCCTGATCAGGAAATGGATCGAGCAGGGTGCGGAATGGGAAGGCCACTGGGCCTACGAAAGGCCGGTCAAGGCGGAGGTTCCCGACGGACGGCATCCGGTAGATTACTTTGTTGCCGACAGGAGGCTGAGGGAAGAGGGGATGGAGCTCTCGCCAGCGGCGGAGCCTAATGAACTTGTCCGAAGGCTGAGTTTCGACCTGACGGGATTGCCTCCGTCGGCCGACGAGGTGGACGCCTTTCGGAAGCAGTGGGCCACCGACCAGGCCGGTGCAGTCAGGAAGGCTGTCGCGCGGTTGCTTGACAGCCCCCGCTACGGGGAACGAATGGCGGTCTTCTGGCTCGACCTGGTACGCTATGCGGACTCGATCGGCTACCACAGTGACAACCCGATGGATGTTTATCTGTATCGCGAGTGGGTGATCAATTCCTTCAATGCGAATCAGCGTTTTGATGAATTCACCAGATGGCAGCTGGCGGGGGATCTGCTGCCCGATGCGACCGATGACCAGAAGGTGGCTTCCGGATACAACCGGCTTCTGCAGACCACCGAGGAGGGTGGTGCCCAGCCGGCGGAATACGTCACGATTTATGCGGCGGACCGCGTGCGTAACATCAGTGGAGCCTGGCTCGGAAGCACCCTGGGATGTGCCCAGTGTCACGACCACAAGTACGATCCCTATACGATGAGGGACTTTTACTCAATGGGAGCCTTCTTTGCTGATATTCAGGAGAGGGCGGTGGGAAGGCGAGGAGGCGCCATACCGGTTGCCACCAGGATGCACCGTGAGAAGGCGAATGCCCTCAGCGAGAGGATTGAAGAGCTGACCAAGGCGGCCTCTGTGCGCTCGCCTGAAGTGGCGAAGGCGCAGCAGGAATGGGAGAAGAGCCTTCTGGAGATCGTGGACCCGGCATACGGGGACTGGTATCTGGTCGGCCCCTTCACCGGTGGGGACATCAACAAGGTCTTCGGGACGGCGTTCGCTCCGGAGAAGGGTGTGGATCTTGATGCCGACTTGGCAGGAAAGAAGTGGGCCAGACGGCCGAACTTTCCCGATGGCAAGGTCCATGTACTGCCGTCCGATGCCAACGCGGCGTGGTATCTCTACCGAACCATCGAGGCCCCCACCGAGACGCAGTTGGCGCTTTCCCTAGGGTCGGACGACGGCATCAAGGTCTGGGTCAATGGCAAGGAACAGTTAAGCAAGAATGTGGCGAGGGGCCCTGCCCCGGACCAGGAGAAGATCACGGTGGCCCTCCAACGTGGAACCAACCATTACCTCATGAAGATCGTGAATGGAGGAGGGGGAGCCGGGTTCTATTTCAAGGGTGGAGGCAGCAATGTGCCGGCCGGGGTGGTCGCGGCGGCCAGGTTTGCGGCTGAGGCGCGGACACAGGAGCAGAAGAAAGCCCTTGCGGACTATTATCTCACGGTTTCGCCGGCTCTTGCGGAGGTCCGCAGCAAGCTGGCGGCGGCCCGGCAGGAGAAGGCAGATTTTGACAAGAACCTGCCCAAGACCCTGGTTACGGCCTCTGGAAATCCCCGGGAGATGCGGATTCTCAAGCGCGGGAGCTGGCTGGACAAGTCCGGCGCCCTGGTCCAACCGGCCATTCCCGAGTTTCTGGGCAAGCTTGAGACCGGGGAGCGCCGCGCCAATCGTCTCGACCTGGCCGAGTGGGTTGTGCGGCGCGACAATCCGCTCACTGCGCGGACCTTTGTGAACCGGGCGTGGAAGCTCTTGTTCGGGGCAGGGCTCTCGCGGAATGTCGATGATCTCGGGGCCCAGGGGCAATGGCCAAGTCATCCCGAACTGCTGGACTGGCTGGCGGTGGATTTCGTTGAAAACAACTGGGACGTGAAGCGCCTGATTGAGTTGATCGTGACGTCAAAAACCTATGCGCAGTCCTCGAGGTCGACGCCTGCGATGCGGGAGAATGATGCGCTGAATATCCTGCTGGCACGCCAGTCCCGGTTCCGGCTCGATGCGGAAATGGTGCGCGACAACGCCCTCGCAGTGGCCGGGATCCTGGTGGAGGAAATCGGCGGTCGCAGCGTGAAGCCCTACCAGCCGCCCGGCTATTGGCGGCACCTCAATTTTCCGGGCCGTACCTGGCAGCACGACAACGGCCCGAACCAGTACCGGCGGGCGATTTACACGCATTGGCAGCGCAGCCTTCTCCACCCGAGCCTCCTGGCTTTCGATGCGCCCTCCCGCGAGGAATGCACTGCGGAGCGTCCGCGCTCCAACACTCCCCTGCAGGCTCTGGTGTTGCTCAATGACCCGACCTATGTGGAAGCGGCTTGCGCTTTTGCGGAGCGCATCATGAAGGAGGGCGGAGATGATGCCGCCTCCCGGATTCGCTGGGCTTTCGAGGAGGCTCTCTCGCGCCCTGCGAATGACCGTGAGCTCAGGCTGGTGTCCGACCTGCAGGCTCAGCAGCTCAAGCGTTATCGGGCCGATGGCGCAGCAGCGAGTGAGCTGCTCACAGTGGGGGTTCGCCCCGCTCCGGAAGACCTTCCGGCGGCCGAACTGGCGAGCTGGACGGCCGTGGCCCGGACGATTCTCAATCTGCACGAAACGATTACGCGACAGTAAAGACCACCGGAGCGCCGTGGCGTTCCTCCATGACTCATGAATTCCGAATACGCCAACCTCATCAATCGCCGGTCCTTCCTGAACCGGGGCACGACCGGCATCGGGGCCCTTGCCCTGGCGGCCATGTTCCATGATTCCCGCGCCGCCGGGTCCGACGGAAAGTGGACCGGGGTGATCGGGAAGCCGCACGTCCCGCCGAGGGCCAAGCGGGTGATTCACCTGTGCATGGCCGGGGGGCCGTCTCATCTGGAGACCCTCGATTACAAGCCCAAGCTGGCCGAGATGAACGGGAAGCCGATGCCCAAGTCCATTACGGAAGGGCAGCCCATCGCGCAGCTGCAGGGAAGCCGAAACAATCTCAAGTGCCTGGGACCGCAGCACGAGTTTAAGAATTTCGGGGAAAGCGGACAGCATATCAGCTCCATTTTCCCTCACATCGGGGGTGTGGCGGATGAGATCGCGATTGTACGTTCCATGGTTACGGAGCAGATCAACCACGATCCGGCCCATACCTTCATGAATACGGGAACCCAGATTTCGGGACGCCCTTCGATGGGGTCGTGGCTTCTCTACGGACTGGGGGCGGAAGCCGACAACCTTCCCGGCTACGTCGTCCTTGATTCAGTGGGTGGAGGGCAGAATCAACCGATTGCGGCCCGCCAGTGGCACAGCGGATTCCTCCCCAGCCGCTTTCAGGGCGTTCCTTTTCACTCCAAGGGGGATCCTGTTCTCTACGTGGGCAATCCAAAGGGTGTGACGCGTGGAGATCAGCGCTCGCTGGTGGATACGGTCAACGCGCTCAATGAGGTGCACGACGAGGATGTGGATGACCCGGAAATCTCGGCCCGGGTGGCGCAGTATGAAATGGCCTTCAAGATGCAGGCTTCCGTTCCGGGTCTGATGGATGTGTCCAAGGAGCCCAAGCATGTCCTTGATATGTATGGTGCCACGCCGGGAGACGGCTCCTTTGCCTCCAACTGCCTCCTCGCTCGCCGGTTGGCGGAGCGTGGTGTGCGCTTTATCCAACTTTACCACCGGGGGTGGGATCACCACGGAGGGGTGAAGGGGGGAACCCAGAATACCGCGCGTCTTGTCGACCAGGCCAGCGCGGCACTCATCAGGGACCTGAAGGAGCGCGGTATGCTGGAGGACACCCTCGTGATCTGGGGTGGTGAGTTCGGCCGCACGCCGATGGCGCAGGGCAGCGGCCGTGACCATCACATCAAGGGATTTTCGATGTGGTTTGCCGGGGGTGGAATCAAGGGCGGAGTCAGCCATGGCGGCACTGATGAGCTTGGCTATAATGCCGAGAAGGACGTGGTCACGGTGCACGACTTCCATGCGACCCTTCTGCACCTCTTCGGAGTCGATTACCGGAAGTTCAGCTACAAGTTTCAGGGCCTCGATTTCCGTCTCACCGGGGTGGAGCCGGCCAGTGTGGTGAAACCGATTCTTGCCTGACCCCGCTGTTTGCCGCGACTATTCGACGATGAGGGTGGCTCTCATCAGGCGCCAGTGGCCGGGGTAGGTGCAGAGAATCGGGTAGCGACCGGGAAGAGCCGGTGCAGTGAAGCTGAGTTTGAACTGCTGTCCGGCGTCTACGAGCGGGGTGCTCCACAGAACCGCCTGATCCCTGGGAACGTACTGGTGTTCGCGAGCCCCGGGATCGAGAGCCATCTTGTCGGCAAGCGCGCCGACGAGGCCGCTGCTGTCCGGTTTGCAGATAACGACGTTGTGGATCTGGTGGTCCGGGTTGTCAAAGAGGAAGAGGACCTTGCGGCCGCGCTGGATCCGTAGCTCGCGGGGAGCGAAGGCGAGCTGGTTGGGAACAGCGGTGAGGCGGATAGTATCGGAGTCGATGCCGTATGTAGCGCCGTAGTCCCGGGCGGCTTTCTGCAGGTCGGACTGGGATCCAGGATGACGAACGCCCTCAAGCAGTGTTCCGAGGGGGCTGAACAGGTAGACCGGTGCAATGCCCTGGGCCCGGCTGCCTCCCGTGAAGGCGATCTCAATTTCGTTGACCCCCTTCCGCAGGCTGACCTGCAGGTTCCAGTCCGAGCTCCACCAGGTGCCGGCATCAAGGAGCTGAACACCGTTAACGCTGACTCGCGCATGCTGATGGCGGAGATGCAGGATCGCGGACCGTGCCTCCGCGGCATGAAGGTAGGTCTTGATGAGAGCCTCCTTGATATTCCGGAGGCCGCCGGGCTCCACCCTGATGACCTGTTTATCCTTGATCCATTGCGTGAGCTGGCTTTCTCCAGGCACCTTGAGAACGGGAACTTCGGGCCCCTTGGCAGGTCGGGTGCCATAGCGAAGGTCTTTCAGCATGGTAGCCAGCACGGGATAGCCGGAGCTATCGATACGGCCAAGGAGCGATGTCCATCGGGGATCCTTCTGCTGCAGGTGTGAAACGGCATTGATGACCTCCGCCCGCACGCGGGGATGGGGATCGGTGGTCAGGCTGGCGAGGAGTTCGAGGGCATCCGGGAGGCGGTCTTCCTGGAAGCGAATCAGGCGCGTGGCGGCGGCCCGGATGCGGAAGTTTCCGCTTCGGAGAAGCTGGCGGAGGAGGACGGGGCGGGCTTCCTTCTGGGACTCGAAGAGCCAGAGTAGCTCGAGAAGGTGGTGTTCACTCAACGGCCGGGCGTGCTCAGCCCGCAGGTGGGTGTCCAGTGCTCTGGCAAGGTGACGGGTGTTCCTGAGGCGCACTCGCGCAAGGGCCCGTATGTTGTCCTGAGGATAATTGAGGAGCGAGAGAAGTTCCTGCGTCCCTGCGCTGGCTATCCGGGGCCATTCCTTGACCACCGGCTTGTCCGTGTGAATGACGCGCCAGATCCGGCCATGCTTGCTGTCCCAGCGGGGATCCCGGATTGGATGTTGAGCGTGGCCGATGATCGTACAGCTGAAATCGGAGACGTAGAGTGCGCCATCGAACCCGAAGCACATGTCGGCGGGGCGAAAGCCATTATTCTTGGAGACGAGCAGATCGACCCGGTCGCTGGCCTTGTTGAATCCGCTCCCGGGATTGAGTTTGGAGAGAGAAACAAAATGGGCCCGGACCAAGGTAGCGGAAGCCATGCCCTGCTGGTAGTCATCGGGGAAGTTGGGGCTGGAAATCACCTCGGCTCCGGAACCCTTGCCGTATGCAATGCTGATGGCCCTCTTGAAGGGGTGGTAAATTCCCAGGGGGGTCCAGGGCACGAGCTGGCTGTCCTGCACGAATCCGTCCCCATACATCTGGAAGAGGTTCCCCCAGCGGTCGAAGGTGACCTTCCAGGGGTTGGGAGTGAGAGTCTGGTATTCACTGGTGAGGTGCCCAGTTTCGATGTCGAGGCGATAGGTGGTCGCGTCCACGCCTCGAACGACTCCAGATGGGGTCTCGAACTGTGAGCGATGAAAAACGCCATCGCAGAAGATAAGATGCCCGAGCGGATCCATTGCGATCATGCCTCCATGGTGCGAGTCGGTGACGTCGATGCCCCGGAGGATTTCCTCCTGCCTGTCGGCAACACCATCTCCGTCAGAGTCCCACATGTAGAGGTGGCGGGGCTGAGCCGAGATGATGACCCCGTCGCGGTAGAATACGATTCCGTCGGGAACATTGAGTCCCTCGGCAAAAACCGTCCGCCTGTCGGCGACCCCGTCCCGGTCGGTATCCTCAAGAATGAGGATCTTGTCGAAAGGAGGTTCTCCGGGGACCGTATGTGGGAACGAGGGCATGGTCACGACCCAGAGGCGCCCCCGGGGCCCGAAGGCGATCTGGACGGGATTGCGCAGTTCGGGAAACTGCTCCTCCGAGGCGAAGAGGTTCAGCTTGTAGCCGTCAGCGACCTTGATAGTGCGGGCCATTTCGGCAGGAGAAAGGATCAGGCCATTCTTCTTTTCCACCCCTTTCATGCGGGGGAGGGCAGGACGGGGGTAGTCAGAAAACGTTCTCCCGGGGTTCGCGGCGAGTTCGTGGATCAGGGCGTCTGCCTTCCGGACGAGCTCATGGTATCGAGGCATCTCGGCGTCATATTCATTCTTGCGTCCACGCACTCCAAAATAGATGACCGCGTTGACCGGTCGTACGAGCGTGGCGACATGCGAGGCCTTTTGAGCGACTGCCTGTGCGACTTCGTTGATGCGGTTGTGGTCGATTGTCTGGAGAGCCTTTTCACCGACCAGTTGTGTTGCGATGTTCAGGCTGAGGTTGTGGAGGGGGGTGTTGCCGGGGTGAATCTCCTTTCCGGTGTGAGAAGGAACGACGATGGCGTCTTCCGTCTCTGCGATCCGGGTCATGGAGGACAGGTAGGCCGGAAGAAACTGGGCTGCTCCTGTCATGGTCCGGCCCGTCGTTGGAAGAGGCGTGTCGGGAGGTAGAATAATGGCGAGGGTGGCGTCGGGATGGCGACGTTTCAGTTCCCTCAGATAGGTACGATATTGGTTCTCGAAGGTGGGAAGTCCCTCCAGTCCCGCAAAGGCTTCTGTCCAGCCGAACCCTCCGGAGAGGACTATATCCGCGGGCCACTCCCGGAGCAGGTTCCCAAGGTGGTTGACATAACGTTCGGGCCGCAGGCGGTAACCCACTTCGTCACCGGTCCAGGCGAGGCTCCGGAACTCAAGCTTCTTGTCGGGATGGGCGAGCTGAATTGCGGCCTCAAGCACACCAAGTTCCTGCAGCCGCTCGATGAAGGAGTTTCCGTAGAGGAGAACGCGGTTACCGCTGCTGAATTCAAGGGGAGGTGCCGCGGAAGCAGGGGTGTCCAGGCTGAAGGGCAGGAGAAGCAGGAACGAGAGGAACCGCATCCGGAAATTTTAGGGAAGGGGGCCGGGCGGTCGAGTCCCTTTGCCGGGGAGGCCCAGCTTGTCATGGATATTGGAGCGAGGGCCCCGGGTCTTGAGCTGCGGGATTGTCCACGAAACGGGAGACAGGTTCACGCACTTTCAGTTTTCTGCATGCGGAAGCCAGTTTTTCTTTTCCGCTGACCGAATGGCGAAGATCCTGCGGTCCCATGAAAATAGTCTGGCTCGCATTATACGGGGTCTTGTCCCTGACCGGTATCATGGTGGCCGGGGACAGGGGCACTTCCGCGGGATTGGAGGGTGGCAGGCCGAACATCCTCCTGATCCTTGCGGACGACCTGGCGTGGTCCGACCTGGGATGCCATGGGCATCCCTGGCATGAAACTCCGCACCTGGATGCCCTGGCAAGGGATGGGCTGGGGTTTAGCCACGGGTACGCGCCCGCCCCGATCTGTTCCGCCTCGCGAGCGAGCATCCTGACCGGCAAGTCGCCGGCGCGCTTGGGATTTGAATTCGTGACCAAGGGCCAGGCGGGCCGGCAATCGCTCATCCCCCGGGTTTCCCTGGAGGCGCCACCCTATACTCTGAATCTTCCACTCGGGGAACGGACGATGGGTGAGATGATGGAGGAGGCTGGGTATGCCACGGCCTGGTTCGGCAAGTGGCACCTCAATGCCCATTACCAGCGTTACCTGGGATGGAGTCCAACCCATGGGCCGCAACGCCGGGGATTCGCCACCGCGGAAGACACGTTTGGGAGTCACCCCTATGCCTACCGGGGGCGGAACCGTCCCCCGGTTCTCCTGCGGAAGGGAACCTATCCCCCGGACACACTGACGGGAAAAGTGGTCCGTTTCCTCGAGTTGCCGCACCGCAGGCCCTTTTTCGCGATCCTCTCGCATTATTATGTGCACACGCCAGTTGATACACCGGCGATGTGGTTGTTGGACAAGTACCGGGATAAAATCCCACCCGGGGCCGTCAACAGGAATCAACGCATCAAGTATGCCGCCTTCGTGGACACTCTGGACCACTATATCGGCGAGTTGCTGAGAGGTCTCGAGGATGCCGGGAAGGCAGGGGAGACCCTGGTGGTGTTCACTTCCGATAACGGAGGGCACCCCGAGTATGCGTCCAATGCTCCGCTGCGGGGCTCGAAGTGGAATCTCTACGAGGGAGGCATCCGGGTGCCCTTTCTCTTTCGCTGGCCGGGACGGTTGCCGGCGGGAACAGTCTGCCCGGAGCCGGTTTGCGCCTATGACCTCTACCCCACGTTTGCGGAGCTGGCTGGAAAACCGGCAGGCTTGGAAGAGGGACTGGACGGCCGCACTCTCAGCCCCCTTTTCCAGAATTCCGGGCAAGGCTTTGATCGGTCCCTCTACTGGCACTTTCCCTATTACCATCCGGAGGGGAGGAAGTTTGCTGAAATGCAACCCGGGATTGGGATTAATGACTTCGCGGTAAGCCAGACCCGGCCGGTTTCCGCCCTGCGACGTGGCAGTCACAAGCTTCTCTACTTTTACGAAGATGACCGGCAGGAGCTTTACAATCTGGAAGTGGACCCCGGGGAGGCGCGTGACCTCTCCGGAACCTTTCCGGAGAAAGCTGCGACCTTGAAAAAGGATTTGCACCAATACCTGAAGCAAGTCGGGGCAAGGATGCCGAAGCATGTGATCGTCCGTCCGTAGAGGTTTACAAGCGGTGATCGATCTGGAAGGGTGAAGAGCCATGCGCAAATCCCCAACAGGCCCGGCTTGCGGAATTCTTGGTGCTCTTGCCCTCCCGCTCCTGGGATCCTGTTCGGTTGCGGCAGAGGGAAACATTCCGCCCCCTGCGACGCCAGAAACGGGGGCCCTGCTCTCCGCCGGCCTGATCTACGAACTCGACAACAGGCCCACGCCCCAGTGCCACGCCTCGACGATCGTGGAAACGGAGAGCGGCCTGGTGGCTGCCTGGTTCGGGGGGAGACATGAAAAGAGCCCCGACGTGGGTATCTGGGTCTCGCGTCACGACGGCACGGACTGGGGCAGGCCGGTCAGGGTGGCGAGTGGTGCTGAAGGAGAGGACAGGGAATATCCCTGCTGGAACCCGGTGCTCTTCAAGCCGGAGTTCTCGGGAGACCATTCCGGAAAGGCTCCACTTCTCCTCTTTTACAAGGTCGGTCCCAGCCCAAGCAAGTGGTGGGGCATGATGATGACGTCACGGGACGACGGGAGGACCTGGGAGCACCGCCA
>Ga0163179_10002237_pt1 | contig 13563 bp, 9 predicted proteins | sample AtlANTMetagenome_FD_109643 | JGI IMG/M metagenome (GOLD analysis project Ga0163179, IMG submission 109643) | Marine eukaryotic phytoplankton communities from the Atlantic Ocean - Atlantic ANT 2 Metagenome | ecosystem: Environmental > Aquatic > Marine > Oceanic | place: North Atlantic Ocean...
ATTATGGCAAAACTGAAATTGAGGACAAGGCTGGTAGCTCATATGCTGCAAGACAAATTGTTAATGAGATCCTTAATTTTGGGGTGTCACAGCAACAAATCCTTCATGTTGCATATTTATTATCACTTGAATTGGAAAATAGAGAGTCGATGATAGATATAACTACATGTATTAAGAAGTACATGGACAGCTTGGGGGAACCCAATAAGAAAAGCGTAATCGAAACTTAGTGAGGATAATATGAGCGCAATAATTGATAAGTGGAATGAAGTGAAGGTACTAATCGAAAGTTTAGAACTTGATGTACACAAAAATGCTAATGGCAATGCTTCAGCTGGTGTTAGAGCGCGAAGGGGACTTCGTGCACTTAAGTCTAATGCTGCAGAGCTAGTTAAGCTTACAATCCAGGAGGAAAAGGCCCGCAAGGATTAATCTCGGGGACGAAACGGATTCGACGGGGTAACGGAGATTGAGAGTGCAAGTAACCAACGGTAACAAGTGGTTTGACAATGTTACAAAATTTTAATTGCCAACAATAACGACAATTACGAATACGCCCTCGCGGCTTAATCGGGTGGCTGCCTAAAGCCATCTATCCAATTTAGGCTAAGTGGTTGATCCCACCTACATAAAAAAGATCAGCACTCCTTCGGCCACGGAATATGGAGGATAAAATACAGTGGATGATTTTTTGATTTTAAGAAATCAAATAAACTTGTGAATGACTTGAAATTAAACCTATTTCGGACGCGGGTTCGAATCCCGCCGTCTCCACCAGGAAGTTATAATGACTAGTACACTATCAAACATAAGAGTCGTTACCCAAAAAAAAAGAGGAAATAAAATGAGTACAAAAGATAAAGATTTAGTAGATGATACCTACATTAACCCAGAAGAAGATGATTGGGGGTTTGTCGGTGGCATGGATGAAACTGTTGTAGTAGATGATCGGCAGTTACCTGAAAACACTGCAAAGTCTGCTTTAAACTGTGGTTTTGTTGGAGTTGGTGGCGGTGGTGGAAAACTAGCTAAAGCTTTCTTAGACTTAGGTTTTAATAAGACACTGCTGGTTAATACAACAGAAAAGGACCAGCCAGGTGGAGTAGATCCACAACACTTTTTACAAATACCAGGTACTGACGGAGTTGGCAAGGACGTAAACTTAGGAAAAAAAGTACTTTCAGATAATAGCGCAATGGTTGAAGATGCTTTACGTTCTAGGCTAGGAAAAGTAAATTGGGTATTTGTACTGGCCGGTGGAGGTGGAGGGACAGGATCAGCCTCCCATGCCCTTCATGGAGCATGCGAAAGGTACCTTAAGTCTATTGAATCAAATGGTGGCGTCGTGTATGTTATAACCAAGCCTTCTGCACAGGAATTATTAAATCCAGCCATAGAAGAAAACTATAGTAGCCTACTTAACGATGTTAAAGCACACCCATATATCATTATTGATAATGAAAGACAGCTACAATTGCTAAGAGGCAAAGTTGGCATGCTGAATATGTACCCAGCAGCTAATACTTCATTTGCAAAAACAATGCACCAGGTTCTTAAATTAGCAGCTAGCTCTTCAGAGATCTCTGCATTTGATTCTAATGATCTTGAGAGATGTCTGTCAGTACCAGGAAGAATCTTTTTAGGGACAACCGTGGTGAAGGACCCAGGAGGTCGTGACTTAGGTGCTAGCGTTTTCCAAGGTTGCCTTAAAGGCTCTGCTTGTCCGTCCCCTACAGGTAAACCTGCGACCGGTGTGTTGCTTTTATTAGTTACATCAGCAATGGCTTCTGATCCAGACATTAGCAATAGGCTCGAGGCTGCCAGCGCATACGTTGGAGGAAGAGCAGACACGTTATTTACCGGAATTTATGTTAATGATAAAATTCCTGGACTTATTTCACTAACCATCTTTGGTGGAATTAAGGAATAGTCACGTCACGTCTTTAAGTTCTTGCTTTGTCATTAACTTTTTAAAGATAAGCTTTTCAATTTGACAAATTCTCATCCTAGTGACACCAAAAAGGTCACCTATTTCTTGTAATGTTTTTTCTCCTTGCCTAGAAGAAATCATTACACAATTTTGAGAATTTTCACAAGGTTGCCAATAACGGCAACCTTTTTTTTGACACGGCACATTGTGTTTCTCATGTTCATTATGGCATGTTGTGCCTATAACCACTAAATCTTTGTTCTTTGTCACTACAACCTCGATAATCTTTTTTGTATATTTTTGTCCGCATCATAATTACTAATATAATCAAAAGGCGAGAATTGGATAGAATTAGATCAATATTACGATGGAGACTAAATGAGTAATAGAAAAATCTTAGTGTTAGACACCTCAGTGTTATTGTATGATAAAGAAGCAATACACTCACTACCAGGAAATGACGTTGTCATACCATTAACAGTCTTAGATGAACTTGATCGTTTTAAAGAAAAAAAAGGCCTTCTTGGAGAAAATGCAAGATATGTTAATAGGTTTCTCGACGTCCTTAGGCAAGAAGGGCCTCTTGAGAAGGAGATCCTCTTAAAAGAAAATGATCAAACAATAAGGGTAGAGATAGAAGTAAGCAAAGAAATATCTGTGCCTGAAGGTTTAAATGAAGGGTTTGCAGACAATAGAATCTTGGCAACGGCACTATATCTTCAAGGCTTAAACCCTAAGAAGACTACAAAGCTAATTACAAAAGATATAAACCTAAGAGTAAAAAGTGATGCGCTTGGTGTGCCTTCTGAAGATTATTATAAAGATCATATAGAAACAGACACTTTTTATTCCGGAGAAATAGAAGTCCAATTTTCAGATGAGAATGTAGAAACATTTTTTACCGAAGGACGCTTAACTAATGATGACCTTGATTTAAATGAAGTAGCTCCAGGAATCTTAGAAAACCAATTGGTTTTAGGTACCGGAACTAGTGGTGGTTCTCTTTTAGGTATTCATAAATCAGGAACAATCGAAAAGCTTCATTATACAGATGCCAACAAAAGTTCCGGAATAGAACCTAGAAATAAAGAACAAAAGTTTGCCTTAGAATTATTAAATGACCCAAAGATTCAGTTGGTAACGCTAACTGGAATTGCAGGTTCAGGTAAAACATTCTTAACTTTACTAAGCGCCATGGGACATCTTACCAGCGGAGACACATACAAAAGAATTGTTTTTACCAGATCAATAGAACCTGTTGGGCGAGACTTAGGTTATTTACCAGGTGATATTGACGAAAAAATGTCACCATGGTTAGCACCGATTGTCGATAATTTTAGGCATGCGTTCGGTGATATTTCTTATTTCGAATGTATGATGCAAAAAGGTCAAATTGATATCGCACCTTTGTCTTATATTAGAGGCAGAACATTTAATGACTCATTTGTAATTGTTGATGAAGCACAAAATGCAACTATACATGAGTTAAAAACAGTAATTACAAGAATTGGTAATGGATCAAAAATTGTACTATTAGGTGATACCGATCAGGTTGACACTCCTTATATTGATAGCAAATCTAATGGATTGTCTATTATAATAGAAAAATTTAAAGACTCAAGCTTAACAGGCCACATTAGGCTTAGCAGAGGCCAGAGATCAGACATTGCGACATTAGCTTCAAAGATTCTGTAGATAACGTAGACTTTATTCAGATCACTCAATATTTACTAAAGTAATGGGAGATTTGTAGTGGGTTATACTAAGTTTACAAAACAAGATCGGAATCGGTACAAGAAAATTTATCCATTTGTAAAGCGCACCCCGAGGTGGGCTTATTGGAGTGATGTCAATTTTCAAATGGAAGTTGGTGAAGTAGAATTCGCCGGCGAGACATATCTTTCTTTTGAGTTTGAAAATCCTTTTCCAGAACCACCGGAAAACCCACCGGTTGTTACCGCTACATCTCTAGATGCTAATCATGCAGTTAATGTTACAGTTTTTAATGTTTCCCACAAAGGTGCAGACGTAAGCGTGACTAATCCTTATTATGGTAAAGTTTCTTGGCATGCGATCTGGATTGAGTGTCCGGAGTAGGCTAAATGGCAATTGATATAAACGTTCCAGAGTGGATTATAGAAGTTAAAAGCATCAATATGACCGGTAAGTATAGAGCAAAATATTTATTTCAATCTAAGTTTAAGTCGACGCCAATTGTTACGGCAACGGCATTAAGCCCTAGTGGGGTACCTATGGGAAACGCAGATGTACACATTGTATCTGTAACTAAGAAAGAAGTTGATATATCAATAAATGCTTATATCCCAGGGATGCATGTGCAACTTCATGCAATAGGAAAATAACAGGAGCTAAAATATGTCGTTTGAAAATCGTCCAAAAGATTTTTTTGCAAAACAAATTAGGTCTTCACATTTAATCGCATCAGGGGGGATTATTGATCCGACATCCTCGGATTGGGATGAAAATTTCGAAAACCTTAGACTAATGATTTACCCTAAAGATGCACTTGAAATCGCATCACCTTTTCCGGATGTAGCGCCGACTTATATAGATGGAGCTTTCGAAGGAATTGTACCGCAAACGCTTTTAGAAGATGAGACCAGAGCTAATGGCGGCACAGGGCTTAAGGTAGGGACTGATGTTTGGCTTTTTGTTTCTGGTGCACAAAATACACACGGTACTGTGGTTAACGGGAATGTTGTCGAAGAATCACGTGCTAATAGTGGAGTAGTATTATTCGGCGGTGATGTTGTAGTCTCAGGTACACTATATGCAGAAAAGCAAGTCGTAGAAGTTGATCTATCTCAAGAAGGTGAACTTTTCGTATCAGGAAATATGAAAGTTCAAGACAGGATTGCAGATACTAATTTTGTGCAATTTATGATGCCTGTAACAGGGCCATATCCTGAAGAATCAGGGGATGATGGAACATTAACTATTTTTAATGTCGACTCTTTAAATGGAAGGGTAGGTGTTTTAAATACTGCGCCAAATGCATCTTTAGATTTAAGACCTGGATATGGAGAAGGTAATACACCTGAGGCTCATACAAACCATCAAATTGAAGTAGGGGGTGTATTACAAGGTGTGCAATTATATGTTGAAGGATCTGGATTACAACCGGCTGGTGAGTCTATCTTTTGGCACCTGACAAATAAGCAAGAGCCTTTAACCTGGTCGCATGCTTCTGCCGCCACAGCCCCGGAAGTCTTTAGAGTTATAGGGCTTAAAGAAGACGCAACAAATTATAGTACAAATAATATTGAGCCTAAGGTTCTAACAATCACTGATAATGGTTATGTAAGGTTTAAAGAGGGTGGCCTTGGTGGCGCTAAGCTTAAACAAGATCGAGATGGTAGAGGAAACACAAACGATTTAGACACAAATGAATCGACAGAAGATGCTAACGGCGGATTAATTTGGGGTGATGACTATGACCCAGCTAATCCAAATGAAACAGTCGCCGGTAATCCTTATGATAATGGGTATTTTGTAAATCGTTGGCACGGAGATACACTAGTTGGCCATGCTTTAGATGATGTTAATCAAGCCCTTAAAACTATTGACGAAAATAATGCATGGTTATGGCCTAATGAAGATGTGGTTGAGGGGGGTGATAAGGTCACCCTAAGGGACTCTACTAACATGGTTGGTATTGGTACTAGTAATCCAGTTCAAAAGCTTCATGTGCATTCTGGTGAAGGTTTAAACACCGGGGTAAGAATTGAGTCTGGAGAGATTGACGACAATGGAAATACCATTAACCCAGATGCTCACGCAAAAATGGAGTTTGCAATTGATGATAAGGTTCACTCTACAATTAGCCAGCATGTTAGGCCAGGACTAAATTCTACAAACGGTACAGACACAGTTATACAAAATCACTCAATTAGTGGTGGTCATTATATTTCAACTTACCACCTTAAAAATGGTAATGAATATTCGTTGGCACCTTTTGTAATTGATACAAACCGTCAAGCAGAAGGTGATGAGCTACAGGTATTAATACTATCAGGTACCACAGGCCAAGACTCAAACGGGTTAAATCCTAGAAACTTTCAAGATACAAACTTTTTTGTTTCCGGATCAATAGGATCATGTGTTGATCCTTTAGATCAAGATGGTGATTCTTTACAACCTGGTAACGGAGAAAGAGGGACAGCAGTGTTCGGAGGGGATGTATACGTCTCCGGAACTATATTTGGACCTAATGGTGTTATGGGAAGTGGAGGCGGGTGGATGACTGCAATGAATGGCGTTTGTATGGACGTATTTACTGAGTCTGCATATGGGGAAGAAGGCACGACCCCAGCTTCAGCTATACGGTCTATGAATACGCAATTTATTGAACATGGAAGTGGTGTAATACCAGAAAATGAAGATGATGATTTTTCACAAACTTATTTAAGGTTTTACTCAACAGAGAATGGATTAGCCGGTAACGGAGTAAGTGTTGTTATGACCTTAAGCCCTTCAACATCTAGCCTAGATGAGGATTTAAGCATTAGTTGGGATGCTGGCGCTAGCCGGCTTAATATCGTCGTACCTCGATTATGGGATCCAGAACTAAATGACGATGGACTTGATGAAGAAAATGATAACGATAATACATGGGCAAGTATTGCAACAATAGTTGAGTTAGTTAATGGTGAAGGACTATATTTCGATAACGGAAGATTTGGCGAAGCAACATGGCCAGTTAGGGCAATGGTTTATAAGACATGGCAATCTAACAATGTAGGTACAGACAGGTCGACCAATGCATGGCAAATAACGACTATTGAAGATGATCATGATGGCCGTACAATTACATGGAACTTAAGTGGTGGTGGTGATAGTTACCGATATGTAAGTTGGGGTGCGGATGCAACATCCGGTTACAGTCCTTCTGAAGGATTGGCTGAAAATACTGGTGATACATTTACCAGACAGGATTGGGCCCAAGGGTTGGTAGTACCTTTTAATTCAAACATTGTAGGGTATTCTGTTAGGTACATGTCTAAAGACCCTTTTAAAATTACTGCTCCAGGAGTTAATGCTACGGGTAATGAAAAAGTAGTTTGGGAAATTGGTACATTAAATGCAGGGACTGATCCGGATCCTGGAAACTCTTATTCTGGTGATGCCACAACAGCAGTAAGCTTTGTACAGCTAACAGACTCAGAGACAGGTGCCATTCCTCAGTGGATACAGTGGACATCTCAAGATGAAATTACTAATGGTGGAACAGGATACCCAATAAAATGGATCGGGGAAGGTGATGATGGATCAGGAGATCACTCACAAACGATGTCGTTACAAGTCCCTGCAGGGACAACGATAGCAGTAAGAGCTGTTGAAAAAGATTGTGATGTTTATTCTGATTATCGAGCCGAAGCTAGCGTCACTTTATGGTTAGCAGGAGGGGGTTCTATCAACTTAGGCGGAGGCGGAGTCCAGGGAGGAAACCAAAACCAAAACCAAAATCAGAACCAAGGGGGAGGGCTGGTAGAAAATGATATCCGTACCTACTCAGTCGTAGACACTTCTGCAGGGGTACCTCAAGTTAACCCATATGGAGAGAATGAATTTAAGACAATCTTAAGTTCAAACAGTTTAATTAACTATGTTTCTTTAACTCATGTACCTGGTGATAAAGCTTATATAGAATTGCCAGATGCAACAACACATGCCGGTCATTCGTTTGTAATTAAAGACAGTTTAGGCAATAGCTCTGCAAATGATACTAGAATACGTATTGCACCTCTTCAAGGACAATCAATTGATCAATATTCATCATGGGGACCAGATGATGGCACCGGAACTCTTACGTTTAATACGGACCCTAATGGAAATAATTTAGAACCTCTATCAATAGAGCAAAGTTTTGCCAGTATATCAGTTTGGTCAGACGGTTCTAGGTGGTTAATCTCTTAAAAGGAAAATAATATGTCTTATAAATTATTCGGTGGTGTACACGATATTTTAAATAGCATTGATGAATTAAAATCGATTACATCAGGGCAAAGAGAAAAAGGGCAAATGGTTGCCGTCCGAGATGGTGATTACCGTATTTATATATGGGATCCTTTTGCGACGGCAAAGGATCTTTTATGCGCTTTAGCAGGGGAGGATCCAGCGACAACAAGTTTTCCCTCAAAGGCAAAAGCATGGAACCCAACTGCAGGTACTGGATATCTATTTTCAGAAAGAGACCACATGGATGAAAATACTGGTGAAACAGAAGACTTTAGTTACCTATTTGTTGTTCCTACTGATATTTTTGAGCGCCAAGAAGAAAATGAATATGGTTATAATGCATATGTTAATTTAGAAGAAAATCCAGGTAGATGGGTTTTAATGAATTATGCTAGTATAATTGATACAATTCCATGGAGCTTTGATGGAGGGCATTTAATACCTAGATACAGTGAAACTTTTGACATTGGGTCTGCTAGTAAAAAGGTGAGACACCACTTTATATCAGATGGTAGTATATGGATTGGCGAAAAACACAGGTTAACTATCGATAGTTCAGGGGGCCTGAGATTTCAAAAAAGAAAAGACGGCAAGGTACCACACCATATAGAAACGTACGGATCTTCTGTCGATATGATTTTGGCTAAAGTACTAGAATTATTTCCTGCACACAGTTCAGTTATAACTGATACATCCATTTTACCTACAGGTTTAGATTTAAAAATTAATGAATGGATAGAAGTTGCAAAAAGTATGGGAGTAGTAGATAACCCACATCCAGGGGTTATCTTTGATGATGATGACTTTGAGGATGCCATTGATTTAAGCGGGTTGGCTGGTGCAGACGGAACAGATGGAACTGCCGGAACAGATGGAACAGATGGAACTGCCGGAACAGATGGAACAGATGGAACAGATGGAACAGATGGAACGGATGGTGTTAGTACTGCATTAGGTGACTTATCAGTTAGGGTTGGTGTGCTAGAAGATAAGTTTGGTACTGATGGCGTATTGGACTCCTCTGCGACGCCAAGCGGACCGAGTTTACAGGATTTAATTGCTGATTCTGTTTTAAACGCACCAGACTATAAAATACCAAAAGACTTTATTGACCGTAATCATCTTGAAGAACTCTTGGACTGGGCTGATATATTTGACTCTGATGGCTTATTACTCGAGTCAAAAATAGCAGGAATATTAGCAGATTATACTAAAACCACAGATCTACCTGGGCTACCAGACTGGCCAATGCCAATCCCTGATTGGGTATCTTCTTTTGATGCAACAGACATTCTTTCTAGAGTTAATGTTTTAGATGATTACTTTACGGAAGGAAAATTAAATGTTCTTAATGCAAATGATGCATTAATTAATCCAGATTTATCCACATGGTTTAATCAAATTAATGTATTTGATAGCTACTTTACAGACGGTAAGTTAAACGTTTTAAATGCAAATGATGCATTAATTAATCAGGACATGTCCACGTGGTTTAATCAAGTTAATACTCTAGATAGCTACTTTACAGATGGTAAGTTAAACGTTTTAAATGCAGCAGATGGGTTGGTTAATCCTACAGACTTGTCTGGATTCCTAGACTCAGACAGCGTATTAAACGTATCTAACATTAATGGACTACAAGACTTGTTAGACGGAAAGCAGGCAATAGGATCTTACTTAACTACAGACAGCCTACTAAACGTATCTAATATTGATGGACTTCAAGGAGTTCTAGACGGAAAGCAGGCAGTAGGAAGCTATTTAACTGAGGTTGGTTCTTTAAGTATTGACAACATAACTGGACTTCAAGGAATATTAGACGGAAAGCAGGCAGTAGGATCTTACCTAACCTCAGCCTCGAGCCTTCCAGCGGCAAATATTACCGGTGTTATTGATGAATCAATAATATCGACAGACCTTGTTAGAGAAAGCGCGCTTCCAGACTTTAACACATATGCGTTGCAGGCAGATCTTTCTACTTTAAGCTCGCAATATTCTACTTTAAATACGCAACAAGGTACCATTGATACCGCACTCCACAGTCTGTACAGAGAAGCGGTGACTTCAGGTGGCACAGCCTGGAGCTATACCGGTAGAGACGGCACCTTAGGGACGAATAATACCGATCCGATCGGTGGCGCCAATGCTAATATTCGCTCGGCAATCGACGGTAGGATTGATATTAATGCGAATGTACAAAAAGGTGTTACTGCGGAAGGCTATTTCACAGCGGATGGCCAATTAGATAGTGCTAGCCGGGTACCGAACTTAGCTCAATCAAAAATAACTGGTTTAGAAGACGATTTAAGTGGAAAGGCGTCGACAACGTTTGTTAATAGTATGAATTCTAATTTGACTGATCTGACCTCAAATCTTCAATTAACAGATGATGCATTATTTAACCTATATGATAAAGCCGTTACGACGAGCGCGCTTAATTATAACTCACCGCAAAATAATAACGGATCAAAATCCACAAATCTACTATCTAATCAAAGTATTGCACAAGATAATGTAACAGGCCTTGCAACCGCGCTATCCGGTAAGGCATCTACTAGTAGCGTAACGTCAATTGAAAATCGATTTTCCGGAGGAATTTTAAGCAGTGACCATTTACCATCTACAGTAATAAGTACCGCCGGTTACGGAAATACAACTAACATTAGTGATGTTGCAAGCGTTGCCAAGCATGTTGATCTGGAGCATGTTGAAGCTGGATTCGTAGAGTTTGCAAATGAAGCATACCGTACATCAAAATGGAATACATATACTACACTAGCCGGCAATCACCAAGGTAGCCACGTAAGACATTTTAGTGGGAATACTATTTCTAGCTGGACTGATGGCAAAATTGAAAATAATGCAGAAGTACAAAAAGGCGTTACGGCCAGAAGCTATTTTAGCAGTGTTGGAAATCTCAATCTGGGTAATCATAATTTTAGTTTATTTGATAATGATGGAGAATTTAGAGGTACTATTCACGCAAATGCTAAGTTGAGTGATGGTAGTACACTTTTAAATTCAAAAATCAGCTCATTCAATAGCAGCATTAATACATTACAAACATCGGTTACATCTATTTCTTCGGCATACACATTTACCCCATTGCCGGTATTTACTTATATACCGACAACATCGGATAAGGATCTTAAGAATATAATTAGATCTGTACCTGAAAATGAGATAACGTCAGATTTTCATGAAATTGGGCTTATGACAGTTGAGTTTGAATGGAACCAGGTCGCCAATGATGTCTTTGGACTTAGCGGCCACGTGGCAGAAGGGTTTATAGTAGAACAGTTAGAGGAACTATATCCTGCGCCTGATCCTCAAAATCCTCCTACATCCAAAGACGACGGCCATATATGGTGGCATGAATATATGACTGATGATCAAAAAGCTTTAAGTGAAAATGTACATAGCTATTACACTTTCTTTAATAGCGAAATGCTTCAAGCAGAAATCGATGCTGCAAAAGCTAGTCAGTAATACTGATTACTGTATATAGAATATCTAATCTATTATAATAACTGATCTTATTAATAAAGAATAATAGAATAAAGATAATCAGATATACAGTTTCAGTATTGAACCAGATCCAGTAGATCTATAATAGCTTTGTAAAATACTTTGTATAAGAAATTGTACAAAAAAAATTCATGCTGTACCTTCTACATAACTGATCCAAACCTGGTACGTAGGAGCTAATAGTACATGTTTAATAGTCCGTTTGCAAATTTAGGCAACATACCTGACGATGTAGAAATTATTTTTGTAAGCGATTTTTTTATTGAAGACTTAATTGGTGGTGCTGAATTAACGTCTGAGGCTTTGATTGAGTCTTCTCCATTTAAACTTCATAAGCTACGTAGTACTGATATAAATCTTAATATTCTTCAAGCATATGCTGATAAGTACTGGATCTTTGGTAATTATGCACATATGGATTTAAGTCTAATACCTTCAATAATTTCAAATTTGAAATACAGCATCTTAGAATATGATTATAAATATTGTAGGTATAGATCCCCTCAGAAACATGCATTAGATAATGGCGAATGTGACTGTCATGATGACATTCATGGAAAAATGATATCTGCATTTATGCATGGAAGTAAATCATTATGGTGGATGTCTGAAGGTCAAAAAGATGCATATACCTCAGTATTTCCATTTCTATCAGATAATAACAATACAGTGCTTAGTTCTGTTTTTAGTGAATCATTCTTTATGATGATTGATTACCTTAAGCACAAAAACTTAGATGCTAAAAGAGAAAAGTGGTTAGTTTTAGGAAGTACTTCATGGGTTAAAGGTACTGACGCAGCAATTCAGTATGCAGTTCAAAATGACTTAGATTATGAATTAATTCAGAACCTTGAATATGATGATATGTTAGAGAAACTTAGTTTAGCAAAAGGACTAATATTTCTACCGGCCGGTCATGATACATGCCCAAGAATCGTTATTGAAGCAAAAATTTTAGGTTGTGAATTAGTACTAAATGACAACGTTCAACATAAGGATGAACTTTGGTTTAATTCTAGCGAGCAAGATTTAGTTAGTTATCTTTATGCTGCTAGGGAAAGATTTTGGGAAGGCATTAAGTATGATATGGAGTATAGTCCAACTATCAGTGGATATACTACTACACTAAACTGTATTGATAACCAGTACCCATGGAAACAATCAATTCAATCAATGCTTAATTTTTGTGATGAGGTCGTCGTCGTCGACGGCGGCAGCGAGGACGGAACTTACGAAGAGCTGGTCCATTGGCAAAATAAAGACACTAAACTTAAAGTGCACAGAGTTGCTAGAGATTGGGATCACCCTAGATTTGCTGTATTTGATGGTGTTCAAAAGGCTGTAGCTAGAAGCTATTGTACAATGGATTTTTGCTGGCAACAAGACGCTGATGAAGTTGTACATGAAAAGGACTATGAAAAAATACAAAGCTTAATTAATAAGTTTCCAAGAGAAGCAGATTTGGTTAGCTTACCTGTTTTAGAGTTTTGGGGTAATAAAGGAAAAACCAGGATGGACGTAACGCCATGGAAGTGGAGAGTATCTAAAAACTCCCCAAATATAACCCATGGTATTCCTTTGCAACTAAGGGCTCATGATGATGATGGTTACTTATACGCCCTTCCCGGCACCGATGGTTGTGATTATATTGATAAAGACTCGTTCGAATTAATTCCTCATGCTTCTTTTTATGTACAACCAATTCATAGTTTAAGAATACAGGCTCTTTCTGGCAATACCGAAGCGGCCAACAAGTATTCTGAATGGTATGAAAAAATTACTGAAATGTTGCCAACAGTTTATCACTATTCATGGTTTGATTTAGAAAGAAAAATTAAGACATATAAAAATTATTGGTCAAAACACTGGCAAAGCCTTTATAATATTTCTCAAGAAGACATACCGGGTAATAATATGTTTTTTAATAAACCATGGTCGAAAGTCTCTAATGAAGAGATTACTAATTTAGCCAATGAGCTTGAAGAAAAAATGTCTGGTTGGGTATTTCATGAAAAAATCGATTTCGATAAACCAACACCTAATTTAAATATTGAGTATACTCACCCTGAGGTTATGGATATAAGCGATGAATAATCATTTTAAAGTTGTAATTCCAGTTAGAAATG
>Ga0163179_10002238_pt1 | contig 13562 bp, 13 predicted proteins | sample AtlANTMetagenome_FD_109643 | JGI IMG/M metagenome (GOLD analysis project Ga0163179, IMG submission 109643) | Marine eukaryotic phytoplankton communities from the Atlantic Ocean - Atlantic ANT 2 Metagenome | ecosystem: Environmental > Aquatic > Marine > Oceanic | place: North Atlantic Ocean...
CGTAGTCTTGAAGCTTCTCTTTGAGTTGGTTATTTTCGAAAACCACCTCTTCTTGAGCTTGTTTCAAATCTTCTAATTCTTTCTGTGGGTCGGTGTCCGTTCTGTCGGCCATTCCACGACCCAAAGTAGAATCTTGTTCAAGTGATGTAGATCTGCGGGCTGCGAGTTCTTTTTCCATCTCGTACATCTTGTCTTCGGCTCTGCGTCCTGCCCAGCCTGCAAGATCAGCGCCCATGTCTACAGTAAGTTTTTCCATGACTGCATCGACAAGTGCATCGGGGCTCATATCTTCCTGCTGCATTCTGCTTCGCATTCTCTTAGCAGCGCCGGCTCGACGTTGAGGCTTCTCTTTCTTGGGATCAAAATCTGTTCCTTTAGGGATACCACCGGGGTGGCTCTTAGCGCGGCCCTTGGCAATAGCATCATGCTGATCATCTGTACGGTCGAAGAATGATGTCTTCTTGGCATCAGCGGCCTTTCGCATCACATCATCTTCATCGTCTTCGTCCTCAGTGATAGAGTCATTAATTTCAGTGTCTTCTTCTAACTCTTCTCCAGATTCATCTAAGTCAAAGTTTTCCATGACGGCAGCAACAAGCGCAGAAAGATCGAGTTCTTCGTCGACCTTATCATCGTCATCATTGTCGCCAAAAGCAGCGTCGGCTCGCGCTTCTTCATAATCAGAGACTTCTCCGTCATCATCCAAATCAGCTTTTTCAAGATCTACTTCTTCTTCAATTGAATCGGAGTCAAGTTCTTCTTCAAGCTTTTGCAGCGCTTCTGCCAACTCATCAAACTTGATTGTGACCTTTTGCTCTTCGTCTTCGTCAGGGCATGGGCAGACTTCCTCGTCGTCTGTGGCTGCAAGAGGCACATCAACATCTGCGTCAGGCGCGCTACCAGCGCCGGCCATGGGGTCCATACCCATATCCAAGCCACCGCCGAGACCTAATTCGTCTTGCTCAAGTAATCTATTCAAAGTTTCCTTAACCTCATCCGAGTATTTTTCAACAATAGTAGATTCGGCGTTTTTTAAGGCCGCCTCCTTAAGCGCCTTGGCGTCGACAAATGCTTGCTCAAGTAAAGATGACATGTATTAAACTCCTAAATAAAACAGTAATTCACTGTAAATAGTGTTGAGCATTACAAAAGTCAGTTTTGTGGTAGTAGATTATCAAAACTAGCTTATGTTGTTCTGGTGTCATACTCCCAAACACATGTTAGCGTAATATCGCCGGGGTCACTTGATGGATTAACTTTTACAGATACAACATCTCCTGCTGCAAACTTGGACGTTGCCGGATCGAAAATAAACGTATAGCTTGTATTAGCCGATGACATGTCGACTGTGACGGTTTCTATCGCAGAGCCATTCGGTGTTGCGCTGCCATCGCCGGCTTTATGAAAACTAATTGCAGTGGAGCCAGCAGCGCTGGTGCCGCGCGCAATAATTTTATCAAGATTTCCAAGATAAGGCTTTACCATAATAACTTTTTTGTCAAAACCTGTGTTGCGACCGGTTTCATAGAAACGAATGTAGCTCGCTACTGTATCTGCGGGAGCATAAGTATGGATTGTTTCTCTAAGCAACGGTGCTCTGACTGAGCCGGATGATGTGAATGAGCCACTGTTAATTGTGTTGCCCTTGATGAACGCGTCACCGCCGCCACCTACTGTAAATGCAGGATTATGTGTATCGTTTCTCGCGCTAATAAGCGTTTCGGTATCGGAACCGCTGATGTTTAAAACACCATCTAAGTGTGCACCACCGATAGCAACTTTACCTGAGCCAGTTACAGCTAAAATAGTACGACTGTCGGTGCCCTCGGAACGCTTAAATAAAGCTAAGATTTTATTATTGTGGTCTTCAGGATTATCTTCGGTTTGTCCTTCGCCCGGGGTTACATTAAGCATAATAGCATTTGGTGCAGTTCCTCGTCTGGCGCCGATTGAAATATGAGGATCTGAGCCGGTGACATGTATTCCAAGCGATGAAGAAATATCTCCGTTGACATATAAAACGCTTGTTGGTGAGTTGAAACCAATCCCAACATTTCCAGAGTTGTTGATCGTCATACGCTGAACAGGATTAATAGTTCCTGTTGGGCATGTCCAGAAAGACATGCGGCCCGGCTTAGATTCCGCATTGTGTTCTGAGCCGTCAGCTTCAACAAGAATTCTAGCACTTCTAGGTGAAAGCTCGGCGGCGTTGTTGCCATCGCGTGATGCATCGCCACGGGTATTAAAATCAATTTGCCCTATATCGTCACCGTCAATTAAGTACATGGAGCCGGTTTTAGAAAGCATCAAAACAGGATTTGTAGGGCTCGTCCGGGTACCGTTTGATACAAATAAATCTGCATACAGCCATGTGGTGCTTGCAAAAGCGCTAACAGCCACGCCCATTGAATTTGCACTAAGCGCTGGAGTGGCTACCAGTTTTGTTGCTCTAGATCCGCTGACCTGTAGTCCACCGGTAAGTTGCATTTTGCTGCCATCAAAAGATAAATTTGCTTCTGCATTAACTGTTGTAGAATTCACAGAAGTGATGATTCTGTTGTCACCATTGTTGGTGTATGACGTAATTGGTACAGAAATACTGTCAGCGATTGCTGTTTTTATTTGACTATAAGTTAAATTCTTAATAGAGTCGCTATCACTTGAATCGGCAATAATAAACTCATCATTATTAGATGGTCCGCCGCCCTTGTTGGTTGTGTTTGCTGCGTCTACTTGTAAAGTTTGTCCGGTAAATTTAAGTCCGCCATTAGAAGCTGTTAAAACTTGAACGCCTTGTCCATCAACAATGATACCTGTACCGCCAGTTACCTGCAGCTCGGGGCCATGGCCGGAGCTTGCTGGTTCAATGTGAACACTACTAGACAATCCAATTCCCAAAACAAGATTTGATGCTGACAGTCTGTTAGGGAAACCATCATAGTTTGTGGCTGCAAGGTGATCAGGGTTTAATATGATTCCAGTTAAACCGTGAGCAGAACCAGAGAAAGTTGAACCTGTTATATGACATCCTTGTCCGGCTGGAGATAAAGAAATTTGTCCATTATTGCCGATTGCATCAATGGTTAAGTTTGATTCTGCCGTCAAAGTACCATCCCCATCGGAGGTTAGAACTCGGTTTGCACCATCGCTTCCAATCAAAGATTTTAATGCTCTAACTTCACCGCCTGCTGCAGTATCCCAGAAAGCACTAGCAGATACTGTGCTGGTAAATGTTTTTACGCCCCCTATTGATTGATTTCTCCAGATGTCTACCAAACTTTCAATAGAGCCGGTGGGTGATGCTGAGAATTCAACTCTCCCTTTAATGATGTTATAAGCCATGTTTTTATCTTCCTCACTTTAAATAGTACAAAAAAAAGGATGCCCCCCTTTCGGGAGACATCCAAAAAAGAAATTGTAAAACAATATCGGTCTAGTAGATTACCCACTGTCCAACGTCTTCAGAACCAGCTTCAACATAAATTAATGAAACGGCACCATACGGGGATTCAATACGTGCTTCAGAAAATCCATCGATTTCATTAGCATTCGCAACCGAAGATGTAATCTTAACAAAGTTAGTTGAACTAACACCTGTTGGAGATTTCACGATAACAACATCGCCGGCTGACCCAGAAGGGAGAACCAAAAGACAAGAACCAGTCGCTTCTTGAGACATGTAGTTAACACCAGTACTAAGTACAGCATTACCATAAGAAAGGAATGGAATGTGAGTAGAAGACATACTGTCACCACCGGTAGTATCAACAGAAAGTTGACCGTTAGTAGCAGTAATACCTGTACCAGCAATCGCTAGAGCATAACTTGCGAACGAACCAAGCTTTTGCAAGCCAGTAGCTTCGTCGTGATAAAGAATACTACCACTAGTTAAACCCATAATCTCGTCTACCGAAGTAGCCAACTTGTTGATGTATGCTGGTCCGTTAAGCGAACTAGAAGCAAAGATAAGTTGGTTGGAAGAAACTGAGTGAAGTGTACTTGCACCAGAACCAGAAATAACACCGGCAGCACTAATACTAGCATAGCTCGCCGGTCCAAAAGTCGAAGCACCAACAATGTTTAAAGTGCTTGAAGCTGAAAGAGTAGTGAACTCACCAGCTGCCTGAGTAGTTCCACCAATCGCTGTGTTATCGATAGTACCAGCATTAATATCAGCAGTTGTTGCAACTAATGATCTTAAAGTTGTAACACCAGCGGCGGTAACATCGACATCGACATTACCATCTGAATCTCTAACGCGGAAAGCAAGAGCGGTTTGACTGTCTACACCTTGAACATCAAGAGTGATTTCATCGGTTGTATCACCAGTAATTGTAGCACCAGCGTTAACATCCAATGCATCATTAACAGTTACAGTGGTGAAAGTACCAGCAGCAGCAGTGCCGCCACCAATAACAACCGCATCTGCCGTACCGCCGTTGATATCAGCAGTTTGAGCGATAAGAGCGTCAGTTGTTACACTGTAAAGTGTGGAGACACCAGAACCAGAAAGAATGCCATTCTGCGCTTTGAAGAATGGAAGCGTTCCGCCACCTTCAGCAAAGACCTCTAAAGAGCTACCGGTAATACCGAGAGAAGCCGAAAGAGTTGTAGCACTGAAAGTACTGGTTACAGTGAGCTTTTCAGTTGTAAGTTCATCAGCATCGACACTGTGGAGCGTGCTTGCACCAGAACCAGAAATTACACCGGCAGCACTAATAGTAGTAAGAGCGCCCGGGCCGAAGCTAGAGACTCCCTCAATACTTAAAGTGCTAGAGCCAGAAAGAGTGGTAGCATCAACACCACCGGCAACAGTAACAAGGTTTAATCCCAATGTCATAAGATCGACATCGGCTGCGGTACCGATTCTTCCACCGGTATCTTTAAGAACAAGGTCTGGACCTTGAAGTGCGATAGATGCCGAAAGATCACCAGCAACTTCGAGTTTGTTATTACTAAGTGTTAAAAGATCCAAGTCTCCACTGGTTCCGATAACACCCACGGCATCAAGAATAAGTTCTTTACCAGAAACCCTTCCTGAGCCTGAGATTGAGGACTCACCTACTAACGCTTCTTCGAATGTCGTTGAACCGCTGAGTTTGGTGGTACCAAATTGAAATTTATAAGCCATTTATAAAACCCTCCATAAAATTGATTTTTAAACAGTTAAGATAGAATGCGGCAATATACAATTAAACTGCATTAGCTATTATATTAAATATGCCGTACCTACCTCGCGGGTAAATAGGTAATCTACTTGTTAGTAGACATAGAATCGATCGTCGCCGTTACAATAAAGAGACAGAGATGCATAAGATGACTCCAAAACTAATGAATTTTGCCCGTCGATTGTTTGAGAACCATGAGCCAAAATTGTTATGTTGTTGGTTCCTGCATTGCCGCCTTCATCCTTTATAATATATGTGTGTCCGTCAGTCAATACCGCTGCATCAGGCAGTCTTAACTCTATTGCGCTTGTTGTAGAATCCATGCCAATATAGTAATCATCTACTGACGCGGTAATTGTTGCAGTTGATGTTCTATGATGAAGGACAACACCTCCTGAAATTTGCAAACGACACCCAACAAATCCGGATGCTGAAACGTTTAAGCTGGCTGACAAAGCGCCACTTAATGCTATAGCGTGGTCGGGCGCTGTTGTGCCGCCGATTGCTATGCTGCTTGTGGTAGCTGCTAAATTATTAGTGAGTTCGGTAAATATTCCACCGCCACCGCCGGTACCGGGTACGTTTGTTAAAAAACGTCCGTCGCCTATAAAAAATGGTGACGATACACCAACACTAGCAGTAACCTCACCGGTGACTGTAAGTCTTGAGCCATTAAAAGTTAAATTTGATTGGCCGGTGAGTTTGTAGGCATCAGTACCAATTGTTGTTAAGTTATACTGATCGGGTCCGGAAGTAATTTTAAGAATATGCTCAAGACTTTTGCCATCACCAACAAAAGCACTAGAGGATACTTGACCATCAGCTAGCAATTGACCGGGAAGTAATACGTTTCCCGATAAGACATTGTATCCCATCTATATCAGCCCTCTAATATAATTATACAATTATAATTAGAAGACAAACCAATTAGAGCCATTAGAATAAAGAGATATAGCAGTCATTGTGCCCGTCATTTCGTAAAAAGCCTGTCCGTCAATGGTCTCCCCATCGGTACCTGAGAGGAAAATTGCTCCCGGAATAGTATCAACAACCTCGCGTTCCCCGACATATTCATCTTTAATAACCAAAACATTACCTGTCATCGCATAAGCAGTGCTATCGGCGGTGTTTATAGAAGCAGAAGCCGGCGGTATTCTAATTTCAACAGGACATTGTCCTTTAACCCCAATTATATAATCTCCAATAGCTGCAGAAGCATATGCAATTACCCCAACTGCACCAGATACTGCTTTATAACTATATCTCATTGAGACATGATTAATTGATTGACTTGCATTAACGTTCAATTCATAAAGCGGCGGGCCACCTGTGCCGGCAACAAGCAAGCTACCAGTCCGTGAATGAATATCATCAGCGGTGTTACCAAAACGCGTCGAGCCGCTGGAATCGATTCTTGTTATATCTTCATAATGAAAATGACTAGCTGATACAGCACCTTTGACGTAGAGTGCCCCAGTTAATACAAGACTGCTTTGAGGTGTACCGTCAATACCGGGCACAGAGCCATTATAATTGTATCTGAAAAAATCATTACCGGAGAGTAAATGATTTTCTCGATCTGTCATGAACATAACTGAGCCTGACACACCGTCAGATTGTGTGTTGCTGCCAGACGCAGACTCGCAGTTTACATATGCCCATCCAAATCTTGACATATACTATCCTATCCCGTCGTAAGAACCTGACCAACTGATTGCGTCCGAATCCAAGTGCCACTGGTCTCGCGATCCTGTTGGGAAATTAACCTTGTCTGAGTGAATACTTGTGAGTCCTGCGACAATTGACGTTCCAATTCCAAAGGCTGGTGCAGTGGGTCCCGCCGGCGATGTACCTGTAACCGGGTGACTACCGCCACTTAAGTAAAGTCTGTTGACTTTGACTTCAAGACGTCCGGATGTAGAACCACTAGGTATAACGAAGTAGTTGTTGTTAGACGGATCAAAAGCGTGAGGACCCCAGCCAACTTTCAAAGATGCTGAGCCATCATTAATTACTTGGACCCATCTTGTTACATATGGGAAGTTAATTACGCATTGATCGTCCACCGCGTCGAGGTTTCCTGACGCGAATGGGCGGCCGCTGACTTGATAAGCAGGGGCGTGATTGATGCCGACTCGCATTGCCCATGAAGGTTCGGCCCAGTTCTGATCTGACATGTTAAATCTCCAAAATTTATATCATTCGTAGTAAATAGTATCTAATTTTTTCTTCTACTACGTTTTTCTAGCAGTCTTTTTTTCTTAAGTTCCTGTCTTTTTCTTTCGCGCGCGGCTCTGGCGCGCTTATCACGCTTCTTTTCAGAGGGCTTTTTGTATCGTTGCCTATCTTTATATTTTTCAACAACTCTTTCTTTTTTACACTTTTTAATAAATCTTCGAATCATCTTTTCAGCATTACCACGACATTCTTTAGATTTAACTACTACATTACAGGCCATATTATTTTCGCTTCATTTCCTTCCAAATTTGGGATGCGCCACCTAACAGTGAGCTAATATCAACACCTGAATCTGTCGGGGCTCCTAAATCTACTGAGCCTTGAGCTTGGGGTGACGAGTCATAATTTGATATAGGCGTTGTACCCTCAAACAAATCAACACCGTTATACGCGTCTTGGCTTACGGCTTCTAGAAGTTTTTTACGATGCTCATGCATTTTTGCGCGGCTATCTTCTTGTCGCTGCTTTCTTTGGCGCATTTGATGATCTTCGTCAAATAAACGATTATCTTGCTTTTTTGTTTTTGTTTCTGTGACAATGTTGCCCTGCATACCTTTCGCCACTTCTGCAACCACGTTAGAAAGCACTCCCTCTTCAATGAGGACTTCATGTATACATTCTTTGATTAAAGGCTTTATAACTCGCTTTAAATCTGATTTTTTCACTTGGCTACCTTTTGCGTAATCTCAATTAAAATACGACGAGTCTTTTCGCGACGGACTTCTTCAAGAATAATTGGAATAAAAATATTTTCAATGCTCTCTTCAAGATTGGCAGATAACGAAGGAGAGCCGGCGGTACCGCCCATTGCCGGCAAATTCGTAGATCCAAGTGATGGATTTGCTGCCAATGCAGCTTGACGAACAATGTTCAGAATACCCTGTACAACTGGAGACATGCGGTTGATTGAGCGAGGTAGTCCGACTGACTGAAGATATTTAGTCAATCTGCTTCTAAAAACCATGGCAGGTCCAACTTTTGCATCTGGATTTTTTACAATATTCATAAGGAGCGAGCGATCTAATTCAAATCCTCCGGAAGCTTCAGGTTTTTCTTCAGCAGGCGCGTCGGCATCGGGTGATGCCCCTGCTGGTTCCAGTTCTAACTCTGGCGCTGCTTGATCGGCAGTGACGGCTAATTTTTGTGCAGCGTCAATAACCTCCGGATCTTTTGTTTGTTGAGCCACAGCCAGTGCTTGCTTTACTTTGTCTTCGATTTGGGCAACGTCTAATCTTTCGCCCGATGCATCGCGCGTATCAACGTCCTTAAGCCCAAGTCTTCTTGCTAAATCGGCGGCGCCGTCGTCTTCTACGGCAAACCGATCAACCATCTTTTCCCAAGCAGCTTTACCAAAAATTTCTTCCAATTCTTGTTCGGTTAAATATTCACCAGATTCAGTGGTCTCGCTTACAAAATTGCGCCATGATTCCATAATTAATTTGTTATTCATCTTTTAATACCTCGTTTAATAACTTTTCAATACGATTGTTTTTAGTGCTTTCCAGCAAATCTTTGGCCTCTCGCATCATAAAGGCGCCGGGTGTTGATGGCTCAGATACAATATCGAAGCAGACCAACTCAAAATCTTCTTGAACAATTGATCTTCCGCCTTGTTCCTGCACAGAACCAGTGCCACGCGAAGATATGCCGATGGCACACCCACCATCAACTAATGCGCGGAGAGTCTTGCCTGCAGGCGTGTCTAATACTTGAATTTTACCCATGACTTTGTTACCATCCATCCAAATATTGGTAACTTTGTGAGACACAAATTGCAAAGAGACTTCTACTTTATCAGGATGGTCTAGTTCACCGAGTGCTCGACCGGTTTCAACCAACTTAGCATACTTTTTGACTTCTCTTTTGAGAACGTCTTCGGTATAAACGCGCTTGTTACCATTTTCTACTTCGCACATTTGCATGAGCCCAGACAAAATCATACCACCTTCAGAAACAAATTTCTTTTCTGCTTCTGTTAGTAGGTCTTGGCATATGCCGCCATCGCAAAGTTCGTAAAATTCTCTGAGTAATTTCTTACCCACAGCTAAGAACCTTTGCAGCAGCGTCTAACTGGTTGCAGCATCCACTTGTTTGTCCAAGTGACAAGACTGTTCATTTGCGTATTTGTGTTCATGTTTAACTCCATTATCTCCGAAAATCATGTTCATTACATATGATGTTCCTGATGATAGCCAACCCAACAAAAAGAAATTAGCTACAGAAACGTCAAAATTAAATAGTTCTGTAAACGGAGAAAGCAGCATTAAAAACCACCCAACGTGAAATCCCATACACATTGGGCAGTGAAATACCTTTCCATAGCCGCCTGCAGAATCTTTAGTGGGACGCCATCTTTTTAAAAGTGGCAAGTCACTATACACTAAAATCTGTGTTAACCCGTATGCGCAAAGCGCAAAATATAAAAGTTCCATTTTTCCTCTTTAAACTGTATACATGTAAGAATATGAGTAGGGATCTCTAACATAGCCCGGGCGCAGTGAACCTTGTTGAGCCTTTTGTGGAACTTCGCCAAGCTCAGTGGAGTCTGTTTTGTCAGGGTCTACGTACTCATCATCAACGCCAGCAATGACTGCTTCAAGATTTTCAAAATATGGCCTCTCTTCTTCAATAAACTTACTAATGTTTACTAAGGCAAGCTTTGCTGCATTAATTTTATTGCTATACGGGCTTTCCATCAATCCTTCAAGGGCACCATAAAATGAGCCAGCTTGTACAGTTTCAGACACAACAACGCCTTTCTTACGTAAAAATGAAAACAATCTATTTTGAGCGCCATAAACCAGATCATTCATGGTTTCTTTGGGAAATGCAGTAATTTTATTGTTTTTTGAGGAAAGAACAATATCGATGTCAGCGTGATCAAAAATCATTAAATCACCACTTATACTCTTACGAATATTAAGCTCCAATGTTATAGATGGAGGCTGTGGTACCGCATCGCCTACTTTAATTTCAATCGGCTCATTGCTTGGTATAAGATTAACTTTCACTGCCATTGTCGTATAATTCCTTTACAAGTTGTTGTGTTTTAAGTACAGTCATGATTACATTTTGTGCATCCATTTCAGTTGAATATCCTTCCAAAAGTTCAATTACTTGTTTCGTTTTATTAATAATCGTACTATCATATTGCTCTTGAGCGCTTTCGGATTCTTCTAGTTTTGTCTTTAGACGACCAATTTCTTCATTTAAATATAATTTAAGCTCAAGTGAATTATCAGCAAATGATGAAATATATCTTGTTAATAGATCCTTCTGTTCACTTAGAAGTACATCATTGTATTTTTCATTAAATTTTTGTACAAAAGTAGAATACACAACATTATCAATTTCTTTAATATTTTCAGATTCTTGAACAACATTACTCATATTTTCAATAATTCTGTTTTCTAAAATAACTTTTTCTTTTGGAGAACTGGTGTTAAACATTTTACTGATTGTAGCTAATGTTTTATAATTAGGAACAAAGTTGCTAAATACTGATGGGTCTATTGTCTTGTTAACATCGTTAATAATAGCGGTTTGTTCATCGAATAAACCATTGGGGTCAATTAGTCTTTTTGCTAATGCAGATTCTTTTAAAATCTTTTCACTTATTTCTTTATCAATACCTTGATTTTCATAAAGTGAACGATAGCATTCAAGATCTTTTTTAAGAAACGAGTCGCCAGTAAAGTGTTTTTTAATCACACCTACAACCTTATAACTTCTTTGCTCATCATTTTTTAAAATGGCGTATGTTGCTTCTTTAATTAAAGCTTCGTAAACAAACGCAGTATTGCGTTTTTTGTTATGTTTAGCTTTCATCTTTTTGCTCCGTTTCTTTTTGTTTTTTCTGCTCAAGATCTTCTAAAAGATTTGCTATAGAATTATTCATCTCTAACATTTGAGTCTCTTCTTTTTGCTCTCTCAAAGAATAAATAGGTTCTTTTTCATCATAAACACTTTCGGTGATCCCGCGGCCAAGCGATTGAAGCCCTGTATATCCCAGATTATTAGTTCTCACCGTGTTCATTTCAGGTGTATGTGTTCTTTTCGTGTGGCGATGAAAAGCGCCTCTAGGTCTTCCATCTTCGTGCTGCGGATAATATACTTTGCCTCTGGCGCCGGGTGTCAATCGCGGACTGTTCCTTGTTCCCGGTGGCGCCGCTAATAACGCAGATTGTTCTCCTTCTGCTTCAGGGGCGGGCGCTGCAGCTGCGGCGGCCGGGTCTGGAGCCGCTGCATCGCCACCTAGGTCTAATCCACCAGCATCGCCGCCGCCAAGATCACCACCTAAACCGGCGCCAAGTCCGCCACCTTCGGCAGCTTGAGCCTCTGCAACGGCTTGAAGAGCTGCATCCTGCTTACGATCATAGTACATTTCGCGTTGGCAACGTATGAAATCTTCGTGAGACAAATTAAATATGTGCTCAGAAACCCAACGACGAGAGAAATAACCTTCCGTAGCTGAGCCAGCAATATCAAACTTATTCTTCCAATGTTCGAGTTCTTGGAGTTCAGCAATCTTTGATGGATTGTTTAGTGCCAATTTGAAATTAATAAGATCATCTCCGCGGAAACCAAGAGTGTAAAGATGAATAATTCCAATCTTTTCAAGTTCATGTATAACAGTCCTTTGTAGTCTTTGAACGGTGCGTGCAAAACGGATGTCTTTTTGTGCTAACGTTGTCTTATCCTCCGTAGCACCCTCGCCCATAGACAAATATGATTGAGGTATTTTTAGTGCGGAAAAAAGCTTATCACGCAAATATTTAATGTCGTCAATCTCTGTAGTGTTTGAACCTCCAGCTAAATTGACAATATCTGTGGCTGATCCTTGGCGTACAGGGATATAATAATCTTCTTCGATAGACAGAGGGTTATATCTTAAATCAACGCGGCCGGTATCCTTGTTCACAATGGAGTGACGCTTTAATTGAGTGACAATCTTTTGCATGTATTGTTCAACATCTTGTGGCGGAATAGCACCGACATCAATCTTAAATACTCGGCGCTCAGAAGAACGTACCACTCTGTAAGCCATCATGGCGTCCTCTGCCAAAGTTAACTGTCTCCATATGCGGCGCGCTGGTTCTAAAGCAGATGTGCCGTACGGCGAATACTTGTCATTTCCAAGAATACGAAAATGGGCAACTTGCCAGTTTTCAAATGTCATTCCAGCAGAATTCCATTGATATTGAACGTAATTTGGATTTGTTGAATCTAAACCTTCAAGACGCTCAACTTCTTGCAAAGGAAGTGCAATTGTAGCCTGAACACCTATGTTTTCATCTATGTCAAGATACAACATAAAATCACCATACTTACACAAAGTGCGACACCATCCAAACAAGTTATATTCTAAATTTAATACGTTATGGTAAAGAGACTCAAGAACGGCTTTTATTTCTTCATTGGAACATTTGATATTCAGCATAGGACGGAGCGCAGAAAATGTTGTCATCTCGTCCGCATAAATATCTAGTGAAGAAGCAATTTCAGGCATGTACTCCATCTGGTCAAAGTCAATGTACCTCTCCCCTCTCTGTTGGTTTCCTATTGCATTCGCAGCAATTGTATCTAAAGGGTTGTAAGTTTGCTTTTTAAATTGTTGACCGGATGCAGACTTAAACCTTGATGAAAACTTATCTAAATGCTGACGTCTTATTCGGCGGCCCGATTGAGAGCGATAATTAACTATTGGTCCAGAAAACAATCTAGTCAGTGACTTGAACAAAGTCGATTGATTGTTCGCTGGGTTTTTTCCTTTTCTTGTGTTTTTAGATGCCATTTATTTTCTCACTTTATAATCCATTTATATTGGTTGTATAGACTTTCTGCATCAGACATTTTGTCTAATACACTGTCCTGTTTATATCCGGTTTGTCCTTTAACTCTTGTATCAAATGTTGTACGAGAGGTTATTATAGCATCAACAAAAGCTTTCTTGTAGTTTAAATCTCTCTGATTTGTTTGCAAAGCAGTATCCCTAACCCAGCAAGCAATCGCAAGTGCCATAACTAAATCATCGTTGTATCCTTTTAGTGCTTGTGGTTTTCCGTTTGTCCAAATAAATGTTCTCAACTCATTTGCCAATCGGGATGAATATGTAGTAATTAGTTTGTTTCTTATAAACTCTTCTAATTTAGCAAC
>Ga0163179_10002242_pt1 | contig 13538 bp, 12 predicted proteins | sample AtlANTMetagenome_FD_109643 | JGI IMG/M metagenome (GOLD analysis project Ga0163179, IMG submission 109643) | Marine eukaryotic phytoplankton communities from the Atlantic Ocean - Atlantic ANT 2 Metagenome | ecosystem: Environmental > Aquatic > Marine > Oceanic | place: North Atlantic Ocean...
CAGTGTACTACGTGGCGACGATGGCAAAATACTAGATATCAACAGTACAACACTAAAGCAAGCATGGAACGGCAAAGACATGCGTGACATACGCATGACTATGATGCAAGGTGAACAAGTTAGCAGTTGTAAACACTGTTATCTGCAAGAAGAAGTAGGTAAAAAAAGTTTCCGTCAAATGCATAATGAGGAATGGGAACGCCGTATAGGCGAAGAAGCCATTCATGAACGCATTGAAGCAAGCTATAATAACGACTTTGAACTACCAGACCATGATCCACTTTACTTGGATTTGCGTTTGGGTAATTTGTGTAATCTTAGTTGTAGAATGTGCAATAGTTTTAACAGTAGTACTATTGCTAAAGAGGATGCCAAGCTCACTGATGTTGAAGAAGATTATACTAGAATACAAGAAAAGACATACGGAAAACGTCCAGACTGGATTAACAGCAAAGAATACAGAGAAAAGTTTGATGCTGATGACTTTTGGAAAGACATATACGAATGGATGCCTAAACTGAGAAAAGTTTACATGACAGGCGGTGAGCCTACTATGATTCAAAACAACATGGAGTTTTTGAACTATGCCTCAGAACAAGGTCACAGTAAACATATTAATGTGTTTATGAATACAAACTGTACAAACGCAAATCAAAAGTTTTTAGATAGTATAAGCAAGTTTGAAAGTGTAGACATCAATGCTAGTTTAGATGGCATAGGTGTTGTAAACGAATTTATACGTGGTACTAAGAATTGGGATATTATACTGAGAAACTATCGAAGTATACTAAGTTTACCAAATGTTTCTAGTAATATAAGTCCAGTACTACAAATTTACAATCTAAATAGAATACACGAAATACTGTATCTTGCAAACGATTTAAGTGAAGAATTTTATGCAGGCAAGCCAGAACTAGAATGGAAAAGCATTGGTGTTGATATATTAATCAACACACACCCTCCGTATTTAGACATAAGAAATTTACCTATTGAAATGAGGCAAGATGCTAAAAATAACTTGCTCGAATTCAAAGAAAAGTGTAATATATTATATGAGAAGAATTGGCTTATTAAAAATAGTGTAGACGGTATCGTTGGATACCTAGAACAACCACAATTAGATACATGGGAGGAACAGCTACAAGATTTTGTAAAGATGACTGAAACATGGGATAGACAACGTAATACTAACTTTAGTGTCGTTGATGATCAATTGTATGAACAAATACGAGGATTGGTGAGTTAATGGCACAAGATTTTTTAGAAGATTACGGAAAGAAATTTTGCATACTTCCTTGGATGCATATGGCAACTTATACAGACGGCACAGCCTTGCTTTGCTGTCTAGCTCAGCCTACTGATGATAAAAGACTTAATCTTAACAATGCAACAATAGACGGAGTTTGGAATAGTTACTATTGGAAAGATGCAAGAAAAGAAATGCTAGAAGGCAAAGCACTCAAAGCCTGTATGCATTGTTGGAAAGAAGAAGCGGCAGGCATACGCAGTCATAGAATGAATGAGAATAATTTATGGGCAAAGAAACTTGGTAGAGAATATATTGATGAGCTAATAAAAAGCACTAAAGAAGATGGAAGTTTAGACCAAGATGTTATAACATTAGATTTACGTTTGGGCAATACATGCAATGTACAGTGTGTGATGTGCAGACCAACTGATTCAAGTAAATGGGTCAGAGATGCAGAAAAGATTAAAGATCTCAATGCAGATAATCCTGTTGTTAAACATGATTGGGAATGGAAACTGCAAGACCATAAAAAGAATAATTATAATTGGGCCGCTGATGATGAGTTTTGGCACGAAGAAATAGAACCATTATTACCTAACATGCGTCATTTTATATTTGCTGGTGGTGAACCGCTTTATCTTAAAAATCACAAACGTTTTTTAAAACTGTGTGTTGAAAGTGGACATGCAGAACACATAGAACTACGCTATCATACCAATGGTACTTTGATGCCAGATGATATTATCGAACTGTGGAGCAACTTTAAATTTGTCGAACTTATGCTGAGTATAGATGGTATTGGTAATATGAATAAATGGTTACGCTATCCCACTGACTGGAATATTGTACACAAAACACTAGACAAGGTTGAGCAAGCACCTGACAACATTGTAGGCAAAGTATTGTGTACAGTGAGTGCATTAAACATTTGGTACTTGCCGGACTTTGCTGAATTTTTGTTTAGTAAAAACTACAAAAAAATTGGAATACATGACCATGAAGGAATGTTTCACCCCGGAGTATTACATTTCCCACAGTATATGTGTGCTAAAGTATTACCACAAGGAATGAAGGATACTATAACACAAAAGATAGATGACTTTACACTAAAGTATCCAAGCAAAAATAAAGTACAAGAACTTAAAACTATGACAGCATTTATGAATAGTGAAGATCACAGTGATAAATGGCCCGCACTTAATCAGTACATAAGAACAATTGATCAGATGCGTAAAACTGATTTTAAACAAGACTTTACAGAACTGTATGAGATATGGGGTAAGTATGAAGTTTGAAGTTACACTACAAAATGATCTTGGACAACCGAAAACGCTAACCTGTGATATATTTGCAGATTGGTTTGAACTTGGATTGCACAATACTCCTGATGTAACACATTGGAATGTATTTCATAAACATCATGCACTGGACAGGTTGTATAAAATTACAGACACATTAGATAAAAAAATCAATGAATGGAACAATATTGCTGATGCATACAAGACAGACAATATACCACTGAGTGAAATACTTGGAAATATTGTAATGAGCAGTGGCAATGCTTTTTGTAAAATAGACAACAAGTTACACAAGTTTGCTCCTCTTAAAGAGTGGTATAGCATGGATAAAAAAACTATTGACCATAAGTTTGGATTGGTTGTACATCAAGATATTCTCAATCCTATGCAAACACAGGTAATTTTAATTTATAGAGTATTGAATGATCAGAATTTAATTACACACATTGACAAGTTAGTAGAAATATTTCACACATTAAAAGTAATGCGAGATGTTACTACCAGTATTACACAAGAAACAAACCTACAGAACTTTGGTTTAACGTTTCATAACGACTTTCATCTATTAGATGACGAATGGGTTGATAGATTTAGTATGGAGCGTAATCCAGGCGAAATATTTTTGTATCCTACGCAGATAGGATATGACTATGACAACATAATGATAGAACTGTATGACGACGATGAACACAATGCAATAAAGATGACCAGTAATAGTTTTGATTTAGTAGAACAACAAGTATGCTATGGTGGACAACTTTTGTTTTGGTGTGGTGATCCAAGAACACACGAAGATGCATTAGACCATTTGAATTATAGTCTTAACAGCTATTGGGGAGGTTACAAAATTAAGAAAACAGACACCAGAAACAAATATGATATGCTAACTTGGGGCATGTTAAAAGTTGGATCTTTTGACGTTGTTCCTGAACCAGAATACGATACGGTTAAAGATTATGTTATCAGATAGTGCAGAGCTTGTTGAGATCAAACAAAAATACAACAAGTACTTTCATATCAATTGGAACTTGACCAACAAGTGTAACTTCAGCTGTGCATACTGTCACCCTTATAACTATGAAGGTAGTAGTCCTGCATTTGATTTAGAGACTTATAAGAACTTTGTAACAAAAGTAAAAAGCTATCTCAATGAAGACGAAGAACTTGTAATAAGTTTTACAGGCGGTGAGCCTACAGCATTGCCTGTGTTTGATGACTTTTTAACTTGGCTAGTAGAAGAAAAAGTACAAGTTGGATTAACAACAAACGGTAGTAAAAGTCTTAGATTCTGGGAGAAGCATAAAGAAAGTTTCCGGTGGATTAGTTTTAGTTTTCACAGCGAGAAAACAAATCTTAGACACTGTGTAAATGTAATCGATACACTTTGGCCTCATACGCTATTAGGTGTGCGTATTATGATGCACCCACAACAGGTATACTTTGACAAGTGTATAGAATTTTTCAACATACTAAAAACAGAACCTTACATGGGACAATTCTTTGTTGAAAAAGTTCCTATTGTCGCAGACTGGCTTACAGAAAACGAACGTCCACATATCTATACAAAAGAACAACAAGAACAGATAGATGAAAAACTTAGTTTTAAACGCAGAAGTGCTAATCCTAATGTAAACTATGAACAGTATACAATGCCTATCGATGCTACTGCAATTTATAAACTAAAAGATGGCAGATACAAAGAGGAAACCATACTTGATACAAATGGACTATACAGTGCAAAACAAAACAAGTTTAAAGGTTGGAAGTGCAACGCTGGTATAGATGGATTATTTGTTAATGAACTTGGATATATTAGTGGAGCCGCTTGCTTACCTGAAGGTAAAGATGAGTATGGATCTGTCAGATGGCTTGGACATATAGAGAACCTAAAGACTTTCAGAATGCCTGCTTATGCGTATACCTGTCAGAAAACAGAATGTTTTTGTAATACTGATTTAATACTAAGCAAGTTTAAAGAGGCAGTAGCAGTATGAAAAAGTTATTACACATATCGAACTGTTGGCATGAACAACTTGCAAACCTTTACGATTTAGAATTAGTAACAGATAATCCTGATATAGTTATACTACGTGATCCTTTTGATAGAGCTGTAGAAGCTACTATAGATTTATTAGATAGTGGAGGAGACACTAGAGGATATACATTTGAAGAACTATTGTTTCAGGAGAACAACATATATTCTAAGACATTGGGAATTGAAACTGGAAGTGCAGAAGAGCTGAAACAGAAAATGTTCAAGTTTGTTTGGTTAAGCAGTTTCATAATATGGCCTAGAATAACTGGCGAACTGCATCCTAAAGAACAGACCAAACCACTTGAAAGATTTAATTTAACTAGTACAAGTAAAAAGCTGAGTAATTATCTTTCTGTACCATATCAAGCACTAAATGTTAACCAAAGATTTATTAGCAGTGATTTAGGCACAGCTTTGCGTGGAGACTTTCAACTTGCTAACAGTATAGATTATGATCTAGTAAGAAAATTAAAAATATATACAGACAAAGGTAGATACTATGAGTAATGTTATTGTTTTCCCACATTGTCCTAAAACTGGCGGAACCACACTTAAAGAACGCTATAGAAATCAAAACGATTCGTTTGCAATAACAGATTTAAATCACGATGTCAACAATAAAACCAAAGTAATATTTGGACACAACGTAAAAATTGGACATTACGAAAACGTTCTCAAAAACAACTGTGTATATGTTACATGTTTACGCAATCCAATAAGCAGAATGATGAGCATGTATAATTTTTATAGAACACAGATGTTTTATATGAATCCAGATAGTCCTGACATTGACTTTTATCTTTGGTTTATAAACAAAGATGTCATCAGACCTATGTTCGTAGTTAAACAGTATGAATACTTTTTATATCAGCATATAGACCATGTAAGTTGGTTTGAAGATAAGACACTAGCAGATCCGTTTCATTTGAATGACATGTATCTTAATAGTGTACTATCCTGGGACGTTGAAACAGATAAAAGTTCTGTAGACAACAATAAATTAGAAGACCGTATAAAACATAAAGGACAGGTTGAACAACAGAATATGAATGTAACCTGGGATAAAGTAGTAAATAATTTTAACCATGTATTTTTTCAACATGAAGACATTGTTGATATCTTCGATGAACTATTAGTAAAATACAATATAAAAATGGAAGCATGGAAAGAAATGATCGTAACCAATGAAACAAAACATGATTTAGACAAACACAACTTAGAATATGTAAACTTCTACGACTTAGATGACGACTTAAAATATCTTGTTGAACTTGATTTAAAAACTGATATTGACTTTTACAACAGATGTGAAGAAAAATGGAAACACTAGCAGTATTTCATATACTGAAAAACGGCGGTACAACGCTAGTAGATAGGTACAAGAACAACCCTACGTTTGTATATCAACGAATAGACAATGAAGTTATGTTCAATTACAAACAATCAAATCAAACTAAAGCATATGTCAACGAATGTCAAGACAAAAATATTAGAATGATATACGGACATGGCGTAGATTTTGAATGGGATAATCACTTGCAAAATCCAGTAAAGTATGCTACAATACTAAGAAATCCTGTTGGAAGAATGATGAGTGCATATAATTATTTCAAACTAGAAATGATTAACATACATAATCATATCACTGACATGGATATACAAACATGGATTATAAATTGTGATAGATTATTACCTACACCTGTTTATACTCAGTATCAACAGTTTAGTAATTATAAAACACACCGTATGAGAATAGATTATGGTAGACAGTTAGACTTATCTGCACAAACAAAGATATTTGATGAGGCATTGGAAAATATAGAAAAACTAAGTCATGTACTTTTTATGGAAGATAATTACATAGAAAAATTTGATAATATAGCCAGTACGTTTGGCTTGACACCTGATAAAAGTGTAACCCATACTCATAGTACTAGTAAATGGTTACGAGAACATGGAGTTGATTATGTTTATTTCAATGATTTGTATAATATACAAAAAGAACTTATAATGGAAACAGTTGCTAAAGATTTAGAATTCTACAGTTATTGCAAGGAAAAATTTGCATGAGAGATTATTATAGTCCAAAAAGAACTTATGTTGGACAATATACTCAAGACAAACACAATACCTATTTTGAACATGGACTAGGTTATTATAATGTTCCACTCACTGGCAAGTGTGCTGGAGAGTTTGATCACAATACTGTAACTGGTGTTGCTGTAAAGACTTGGGAGCATGGTGAAACTTATGTAGGACAATACTTGTTGAATAAGAAACAAGGAGTAGGCTTGCATGTGTGGCCCACTGGTGCAAGATATTATGGTGAGTTTCACAACAACAAACCTTGTGGGTACGGTATATTAGAAACAGCTCACAAAGGTGTTAAGTTTATAGGTCGAGTTGATGGAATGATTGCTGAGCCACGAGAAGGACAATGGTATTTGAATGACAAGCCTTGTGGACTTGATGAAGCTGATGTTGACGGGCTTGGTTGTAGAACACTAAAAAACGGCACAGTTGTAAACGCTGTAGGTGAACGCACAGAAAAGTTCACTGACAAAAATGGTGAAATAGTTACAAGACATACGGAAAAGAATATAGTAACTGAAACTAGATATATAGAACCTTACAATTTTATGTACGGAAAAAGAGATACAACACACTATGGTGATTGGATAAGAACATACACAGGACACTTTTTAAGTGGCAGGTACCATGGTAGATCTCTAGTTCAACAGCTAGGTACTCCAGACTATGAAAGCAATTGGATACTAGGTGATCCAGTACAGTTTGAAACATATAGCAGTATAGCATTTGACGAAGCTAGCAATTACACAAGAAGCATAGAACGTAGAATGACAAGACGCTATTGTGCAATTTATGATTTAGCAGTTAGCCATTTGTTACGTACAAACCCAATTTACAATAAACAAGATGATTTTACTATTGTAGAGTTTGGAGTTGGTAAAGGTGAACACTTACAGTTTTTGCAAAAGTTATTTCCAAGAGCTACAATAATAGGTGTTGACAATTTATCTAGTTTTAGTATTGCAAAAGATGAACTAGAGAAACAACAAATAGATGACATAAAAATTGCAAAAAGAATTCCTGGTATACATTTAGAACTAGAACAAGACTGTTATGATCCACAAGTAATTAAACGTCTAATAGAAAAATATGGTCCAATAGATTTAGCAATCCACGATGCAACACATACAAGTGATGCATGGAACAAACTAGGAGCAATACGAAACGGACTACACCCCAATCGTGGCTTATTAATATCTGAGGAGATGTGTTGTAACAATGATGCTACAGACAAAGACAGTATAGACTGGCACCAAATAGAACTAGCAAAAGATCAAATGTGGAGAATATGGGATTTACGTCCATTGGGTTTTCATACGCATACAAATAGTTTTATAGGCATATGGTCTCCTGCTCCAAAACAGTTTCATGCAGGAGCATTAAGCCTGTATGAGATATACAAAGATGGGGAGAAGCAGTATGGATAGACATCGTATTCCAAGAATAAAAGACAGTTTAAAGTTTTTAAAAGAATCAGGCTGTCATATTGAATATTGTTTAGATATCGGAGTACATTCAGGAACTCCGTGGTTACAGTATAGTTTTCCTAAAGCACATTATGTTTTGATTGAACCAGATACAAATCACAACAAGGCTATACATGAAAACTATAAAGACTATAGCTATGAACTTATAAATGTAGCAGTTGGCAAAACTAATCAAACACAAGCAAGTGTAAGTTGTGTACACCAAGGCAAAACTTTCAATATAAAGTCTGACATTGTTGAACTAGATAGTTTGAAAATAGTACCACCAACTAATAGTTTGTGTAAGATAGATGTTGACGGATATGAGTTACAAGTAATAGAAGGCGGTAATAATACACTGGCTAATTTTGATATTCTTATAATAGAAAGTCAACTACAAGATTTACATCATATTATATTTGAATGTGAACATACGCTAAACTTCAGTCTATGGGACATTGTAAACATGGACTATGAATATGGAAACCTACATCAAGTAGACTTAATTTTTAAAAAGAATAACTTTATACTAAATCCTGTTGATGGTTACTTGGATTATCAATTCTTTCGGCAAGGAAGTGAATTGCAATGAGAGTAACTAAAAAGATGCTGAGGAACGGATACAGCGGTCCTGGTGAACTTGACAATGCAGTTGCAGAGTTTACTGATGGAAAACGCAACGGTTTAGGTGTAGATGACTCGATAGCTGGCGAATATAAAGATGATAAGTTACATGGTTATGCTATTAGTAACATTACTAAAAATATTAATAGATATGAAGATGGTGTAATTGTTGAACAACTGGTCACAAGATATATGAATGGTGACATATGGGTTGGCACAGATGATGTTGGCATATTAATAAGGCTGGATGGAACAACCAGCACAACAAAACCTATATATGTCGAAAATCCAGTTTATGTATTAACTGATAAAAAAGAATACAAACGCATAAGCATGGTAGATTTAAAAATGCGTCAAATGGATATGAGAGGTTGGCATTGTCCTATATACAAAAGTAACTTTAGTATTAATCCAGTTGGAGAAATTTCTAGTGGTGTATGTTCTAATGTCAGACATATTGGTATATGGGAAACGCATTGGAAAAATATAGACAAGTTGGATCTTAGAGAAGAAAAAATGTGTAAAACCAAAGCATGTTTTTGTGATGCTGACTTGCTACAACCAAAAGCAAAAACAAAAGAACTGCTTGACTACTATAACGAAAACAAAAAATTTGAACCCTGGCAACTGGAAGAATTACCTGTTGCAGATGAAAATGATACTATTGTAGCAATGGGCAGAGGAATGTCTATGCCAATGGCCGAAGTGCATTTTCATATTGGGTTACGGTGCAACTATAATTGTGCATACTGTCCAGGTCCTGAGTATGATGAAAATGGTAAATTAATAAGTGGTGTACATGACAATTCAAGTCCACATATGTCTGTGGAAGAATTTAAACATGGGCTAACACTGATTGACCCTCACTTACCTCCGAAGCCTAATCGTAGAGTATATATTACAGGAGGTGAGCCAACACTTAATCCAAAAATAAAAGACCTAGTACAAGTATGTTTGGACATGGGGTTTGAACCTAGAATAAGTACAAACGGTACAGGTAGTGAAAAGAAATACAGAGAACTACTTGACATGGATGTGTATCTAGAATTTAGTTTTCATGTAGAGTTTACTATAGATAAAGTAATACAAAAAGTTGCAAACCTAACCAAGGACTATGATCCAGTAAAAATTACTGTAAAATGTATGAGTTTTGAAGATACACCTTTTGCACAAAAAGTGCAACACATTATACCCAAAGACAAAGATATATTTTATTATCCAATCTATGGTAGAGATATTGAACACAAATATTACTATGATAGATCAGAACAAGAGAAAGAACAAGCAGAGGTGCAGTTTAATGATTAGAGAAGATATAAAAAAACTAAACAGACCTCATTGGGCAGGATTGCTTTCTAGAGTAGAAAAAATAGAAGCAGGATACATCAACTTGGATAGGAATGAAAACCAAGACGAAGTATTGTGTGCTCACATACAAAAAGCAATCAAACATTTTTTAGATTTATCCAGCTCAATGAAGTATGAAGATTACTATAGATACTATGAGATATTTGCAGATTACTACAACACAACCATGGACAACATATTGATAACAGGTGGCTGTGACGAAGCAATACGCTTAACATTTGAAGCAACATTGGATAAATCCAAAAAGTTTTTGACTATAACGCCTACTTATAGAGGCAGTATAACAAATGCTATAGACCTTACAGATAATATATTTGAATGCAGTGAAGACGAAGATGATATCACTGCCAGTATTGAAAAACACAGACCAGATGTATTCTACATTTGTTCACCTAATAATCCTAGTGGTCGTGTATATAGTGCAAAATTTATAGATTATATCTGTGGAGCATATCCAAATATGACTGTGCTTATTGATAATACATACAGACATTTTTGTACAGAAGATTATTTTGACCTATGTAATTATGAAAACTGTTTACTAGCATTCAGTTACAGTAAAAGTTGGGGATTAGCAGGTGCTAGACTGGGCATACTACAAGGACATGCAAATACAATCAGTCAAATTACAAAGATAAGACCAATAATGAGTGTGAGCAGTATTACACTTAGACTTGCAGAATACTTGCACAAACATCATTACATAGTAGAAAAGAGTCTTGAACGCAACAGAGAAGGTATAGATTTTGCACATAAATATTTTAGCAACTGTAGAATCTATAGTGAGCCAACTATTAATCATGTTGTGTTTGAGCCAACTGAAGATATAATCAGTAGATTAGATTCTCAAAAAATACTGTATGGCAAAGCACCAGAATTTAGTAGCACAGCTATTCGATTAACTACATTGCCCAAGGATCAGTTTGAGAAACTTATATGTTTAAATACCTCCAAATAGAAACAACAACGTTTTGTAATGCAACTTGCTGGTTTTGTCCTAATCATCTTGTTCCTAAGGAACATATGGATATTAATTTAATTTACAAAATTATAGATGATACCAGAGGTATGGGCATAACTTATAGACCGTTTGGACTGGGCGAGCCGTTAGTTGATACAAGACTTCCTGACATAGCAAGATATATCAAAGAAGATCCCACAGCTATAGTTGAACTTAATAGTAATGGTGAACCTATGACACTGAAAACAGAACGAAAGATTGCTCCGTTTGTTGATATAATACGCTTTAGTGTTGACGGTTTTAGCAAAAAAACTTTTGATGAAACAAGAGGTATAAGTTTTGATAAAGTATACGAAAACGTAACTAGATTTGTAGACAACCATCCTGAAATTGACTGTGAAGTAAGAATGATTAACTTACCAGATACACAAGCAGAACAAGAAGCATTCAAAGATTATTGGAATAATGTTAGACCAGGTTGTGCAAAAATTACAGAACTTTACCAACATCCTTGGGAGGATCAAACTAAAAGTTTAAACTTATCTTGCAAGAAAGTTGAGGACGAGGCATTTATATACATTGATGGAACAATGTATCTATGTCCATGGGACTTTGGAAAACGTAATCCTGTGGGTCGAGTAGACATGCAAACAAGTCCTGTAGATGTTTGGAACAATGACAAATATAAAAAATACAAAGCATTACTAGCAAAAGGAAAACGCTGTGACATCGAACTCTGTAGCAGATGCAGTGCAGTCTTCACACATCAGTAGAGATTTAGTAGAACTTGATAAGGTATTGCCTAGCAGTTCTAAAAACTTAAATGGTAGATACTGTGGACATTTTTTCAATAGATGTGAAATTGAAAGTGTTGGTGACGTTTACATGTGTTGTCCTTATTGGTTACCAGTGAGTATCGGTAACTTAAATTTAAACACTATGGAAGAAATATGGAATAGCGAAAAAGCACAAGCAGTAAGAAATCAATTATGGGATGGAAAGAACTGGCCCTTGTGTAAACACAACATTTGTCCTAAGATACACAGTGACAAATTAGTGTATATAGATCAAATTGAAACTAGACGTCACAGTCGAAAATCCGAAGATCATGATTACAATATACTAACAGATTTTGAACTCGAAGCTATTAAAAACAAAAGCACAGTAGCTGAATACTTGCCACATGATATTCAAGTGGGTACAGATGAAAGCTGTAACTTGTTTTGTCCTAGCTGTAGAAATGAAAAAATTATACATGCCAAAGGCAAAGAATATGAAAAAAGAAAGTTCCTTACAGACAAACTGTTTGATGAAATAATGAATGCACCCAAAGATTATCAATTTAATATATGGATTACAGGCAGTGGCGATCCGTTTGGTAGTAAAATATTTAGAGAGCGTTTACAAAACATGGACCTGACCGATAGACCAAATACATATTTGCGTTTTCAAACAAATGGAGTAATGCTTACACCAAAAATTTGGGATAGTCTTTATCGTGTACACAATAACATTAAACATATTATTTTTAGTTTTGATGCGGGCACGAAAGATACATATGAAAAAGAAACAAGACTGGGAGGACATTGGGATCAGTTGATAAGCAATGTAGATTATGTTTATAAGCAATTAGGTGATATGTGGGAAGGTAGAGTAATGTCTCATAACTTTGTTGTACAAACCTGTAACTATAAAGAAATTCCTAAGTTCATACAAATGGTAAAAGATCGTTGGCATAGATACGGAGCAGAAAGTCGAGCAACATTTAGTTTAATACTACAATGGGGTCATATGGACGACTTTGAAGAACGTGCAGTATGGAAACCTACACACCCACAACATGAGGATTTTATCCGTGTATTACGTGATCCAAGAGTTACAGACAATAGCAGTATGTGCGACTTTGGTAACATGGCTACACTTGTAAAACAGGCTAGCCAATGATTATAGTTATTGGTTGTAGCTTTAGCTTAGGTTGGTATTCATGGGACGGTAAGGCTGAATGTGATACTGTTCATAGAGATTACTGTTGGTATGATGAATTAGACAGACCTTATAAAGTGTATTCACACCCAGGCGGTGGTCTAATGAGTTATTGCAAATGTTTAGATCTAGTGTGTAATCCTGCTCCAGCAAGTGCTAGTGCAATTGTTATCCAAGAGTCATGGTCGCCTAGAATAGTGATACACGATACATTTGAATATAGAAAACACAGAGAAAATCTTTATGGTTGGAAGCTCAATTATCTATACAGCAACACTATTGCAGGTGTACCAAAAATTCAAAAGGAAATAAGTGAAAAATTTAATTTTGATTGGCAATCAGGAATCAGCCATTGGATGTCAGTGCTTAATAGTAATCAAGATGGTTGGGAATATTTAAACACTGCTTGCAGTAGTCATTTGGATCAAATAGCAGAATCAACAGGTTTACCAGTTTACAGCTA
>Ga0163179_10002243_pt1 | contig 13531 bp, 16 predicted proteins | sample AtlANTMetagenome_FD_109643 | JGI IMG/M metagenome (GOLD analysis project Ga0163179, IMG submission 109643) | Marine eukaryotic phytoplankton communities from the Atlantic Ocean - Atlantic ANT 2 Metagenome | ecosystem: Environmental > Aquatic > Marine > Oceanic | place: North Atlantic Ocean...
GACTGCTTTATCTGGCAAAGCACAAAGTGTCATGCCAGTTCCACGTCCCGTTTGCACAAACCGGGGCGCGCTTCTCACACCCTGGGTGGCGCTGTGTCGTCGTCGCTATTTCTCGTCGGATTCGGCTCTCTCCAAGATCTGCCACTTGCCGTTTCAGGTAAGGTCTTCTCCAACACCAACAGCAGAAGACCATGTGGACGGGCTTTGGACAGTTGTATCCGTAGCACCAGAATAAAAACACATGCACAGTACGTGTCTGTGTTCGAAGCACACAGTGATACGACATACAGGGCACGTGTGATATGGCTCATTGTACGTGCACCCACAGTCGTTTTGGGTGCCAACGGGTTCGAGCACAGACCGCACAAGGTTCTCGACGAAGTCGGCGACAACACCGTCCTCGGCCGACATTGCTGGCCACACGATGCTGTTGTGCCCCAAGAGGGCCGAACAGGATGCAACCGAATGGCGAACTACATGTAACGAGCACGCCCGCGCCCTCGCAGCGACAGTGCCGTGTCCTTGTACACGCAAGCGATGCTCACGCCCGCACTTCTTGCACGTATAATCTCAGCCCACCGTGCCGCGCATTCGGTGGCGAACGGGGTCTTGGCAACGTCGCCCAAAAACACACATACAGATTTCGTTGCCACTCTTGCGGATTTTCGCTCGTGTTGAATCCGCAACAAATCGACCTGCAGCCATTATAACGTGCGGCGCACATGCAAGAACAGGACACCTCGCACCTGATAACGTCGGATGCGCTCGGGCGTCCACAGAAAGTGCGCGCACACAGCGAACGCGATCGCTCGCCCGGTGTTCATGTCGGATCCACGCTTTTCAGTCAAGGCCTGTCAAACGCCTCCACATGCTGATGCAACAATCACGGAATACGGCAACACCTTTAAAAACTCGGCGAGCGCGGCCACATCTCCGGCACGTGTCTTCAGCGGCAACTTGGCGGTTGCCAGACCTAGCAACACGCACAGGGGCAATAGGTGTGCACTCATTACTCGACGTGCAAACACGCACCACTGGCGAGCGCGCGCTGCGCAAGCAGCATGCTGGTGTCCACGTCAAGGTTCGCGTTGCCTACATTGCGCACACCGTGTGTTATCGATACATCGAAATGCATCACGCAGTACACGATTCGCTACGTGTACACAACGCACTGCACGTACGGTCTCCGATGCCAGAGTACGGTGACTGGTTTGACTGTTTGTTCGCCGCGTACAGCGGCATGAGGATTTCGACCAACTCATCGCACACGGGCACATCTGCCCGCACCGCTTGCCGTACTTGTTCCTGCAACAGTTCGCACTCAAGGGACACAGTGGCACCACGACCTGCGTCCCGGACACGACCACCTGCGATGGCATGAAGTCCGCGTCAAGGCCCTGACGCGTGGCGTGCGACCGTGCAATCACCTACGACAGTTTTGCGTGCAACAAACCCCATGCAGTATCGTCAAAAAGTAAATCCGAATGCCATGCGTGCAAAAGTCGTACTGCACACTCGTTGTCGATGCTTGCCAGGTAGGCGTCCACCAGCTCGGTGCAACCGCCCAAATTGACTTCAGGTTCCCATGTTGCGTCCGTATAGTCTTCCCATTCAACAAGGAATTCGATGAAGTTGTTGCCATGCGCATGTCTCGATCCGGAAATGCGCTTGACCGCGTACTCCGTGTCTGTCTCCGGTTGGAAAGCCTCGTGCACAGACTTGCGGCGCTTAGGCACGCGTTCTGTCCGAGGAACCGTAGTACGTCGTTTATTCGCCGATCTTTTTCGCGCGCCATTCGCCAAACTTGTCGCCTGACCCGACGCCAACTCTTCGTCCTTGGACCAAAGCTTGTAAATTTGGCACACAGCAAACGCGACGTCTCCCGCTGAACGGATTGTGCTGTTCGTGTCACACATCCAGTCTACGCACTCCGCGCATCTGCGTTCGAGCCACGAATCGTGTGTCGTTGCGACACACTTGAACCACAAGCCAGGCGGATCACCATGTCCAACCCGGCGTGAGTCTGGCCGTTTGGGATCAGGAATGCGATGATCGGGGGCTGACGCCGCTTGATGTTGAATAGGCGTAGGGGCAGGGTCGCAGGTCACGACACCCGGCCCGTGTGCCGCGTCCAAACGCGAAACCAACGCAGCACATGCTTCCGACTCGGTCTCATAGGACCATTCGTAATATTCTTCCACAGCACGAATGCGGTATTTCACTCGTTGTTCCGGTCCACAAAATTCTCGCCAAACCGACCCAACCACACGCCTGCCTATGTACCACGACCGGATGTGACCAGAATCCACGCTCGCATTGTAATGGTGTAACGCTGGCCTTTGCTCCAGCCACACATACGCTCCTTTTGGAATCTTAATATGGCAAGCTTCCAACGGGCCGACGGCAATGTCGCTTCTTCCAGGCACAATCGAATTGGGCAGCGTCAATTCTGGCACGCGGTGCACGAAATGTGGGCAGTACAAGTCGTGAAATATCTGTACTGCGTCGCAATCAAGCGTCTCTACCGGATTATCTGCCGCGTTGTGGCGCAATACGCATGTTGACACTCGGGCGCGCTGCGTGGCAAATGCCTCGCGTCGCAATACACGTCCGAGCTGGAGCAAAAGCCGCGGCTGACGGAACCACAATTTGGTACGTTTGGCTATCGCGGGTCCGTGCGAAACGTTAACCCATTTCGTGCCGTGTTTGTCGAATGCCGACGCACATTTGACGGACTTCGTTGATCTCGCCACAAGCTCGCACAAACGGGCGAAACATGTACCGTTTGACTCCGACATATTTTTAAAAGTGACCGCATACATCGAGCACGGCACGGTAATTCCAACATATTCGAAGACCGAACGCAGCAAATGATGCGCGATGTAACCGCCCTTTTCTGCACAACAACTACTATCACACCGTGTCGATGTCCGCGATACTCACTCACGTACCCATGCCCTCGATGTTTCTGAGGCACCATAGCATGTTTGTATACTCTGCGAACGTCACATGCTGGCTTCTGTCGACACCACGACACATGCTTGCGATCAACGCTCCATGAGCTGGTTCGCGCTTGGCTAGTCTTATTCTTGACGCTGACGCGGCCACGCACGCTCCAAATTTTTTAGCGCCGTTCCATGCATCCGACGTCGACATCTGTGCATTACGCTCGTTACAGAAGCACGATCGACGCAACCAGCACCGTGTGCACATACCACATCGCGAACCCGAGCCGTGGTACAATGCAGCCGCCATACCTTGAATAAAGTCTTGTATCCTTCGTCAGCCAAATCCGGCTCTGGGACTTCGGCCAACGCCGCGATGTGCAATGGTTCGCGGATAACGCGTTGCATGCAATCCTCGCACAATCAGATTTAGGTCGGGTTAGAACCGCGCTCTGGCACGCGACTTGCGCACCGGTAACAGTACGATGCAACGCGAGGGTGATTGCACGTGTTCAAACGCAAGAGTCAGTGTATCAAACTTCAAAAAAAAATTACATGTACAAAGTCGCGACAGTGTTCATTCCCGGAATCGACGAACCGCGTCCAGCTCCATGTCTCGCACCCGCGACTGGTACAAGGCCGATTCCTTGTACTCGCGCAGCATCTCCGGCGCGGTACTCTCTAGTTCCGCTTCCGGCACACGGTCCTCTGGGCACGGCTTCACACATTTGACGCACTTACACTTGGACAGTTCGGGGCGCGGCCTTGAAGAACTCGATCTGGTCACCCTCGCCGTGACTGGCTTCGAGTCCGGCTGCCCCCACTCGACGAAAAACCAGCCGTCGATGGGGCCATCGTACACACGCTCGACGTGATACGACTGCTCGTATACGTTCTCGTACCATTTGTCGAGAACCGCATTGTCAACGCGATCCTGCACATGCGCACAGTCCGGAACAAACTACGGCACCATACGAACACAGACGCGTACAGTGAACTCAAACTTGTCTCCTTTGCGCTCCGCACGCTTGCGTGCTAGCGTCAGCACGTGCTTCTTTGGTCGCCGGCGCGTTTTGCGGACGACGTCTGCGAGACGTTGGTTCGTCATCGCGATAGGTTGAGTTGGCACCGGTCAATGCACGACGGCGGCCAAGGCTCGCTGCCGGTGTACAACAACGGGCAAACAAGCAACGACTTGCTGTAACGCGATGGTTTGTACGGACGTGCACGTGCGTATGCTCATGCGCAAAGTTGTTGGTTTCGCACCACCAGCTGCCGAGACCGCTTGACCATGTCTGTCAAGCTCGAGACCGGCTCCAGCTCGCGGATGGACAATCATAGTTTCAAAGCACGACGGGCAACAGTTTTGGCACCACTTTACACGTTGTTTATATGTATAGCCTGTAGGCCTTTCATGGAAGGAATACGCATCGGTGTTTATAATCGACTGGAGCGATGTCGACGCCTTGCCACATTTGGCGCACCGTTCGACGGAAGACATGTTCATGTCGAACGGTATTTCGACCTCAAATTCGTGATCCCAGTCCTCGGCCCACTTCGCTGCAACCTCGGACCACAACTTGTACCCGCGCAAAGCCCATTTCTTCATTAGGTACTTCACCCCCATAAAAACGTCGAGTGGCACAGCCATCGAGCCGAATTCCTTGCCTGACCTGACGGCCTGCATCGTCTCCTTCAAAGCCGACGAGTTAAAGGTCACCAACTTGTGCGTTGCGACCACTTGCGCTTCGTTTGCCATTGTTAAATTGTACACTTCCTCACTCCGCCAGGTAACGCGTGTTGACTGAGCGCGCATCGCACCACCGCGAATGGGCGACGGAGACAGATACGCAGCGGAACACGTCATGTCAAACGTCTGGATCACACGTTCGGCGCATGCCACGTCTGTTAACAAGAGTTGCACTCTAAACGCGCGCCCCAAGAGCGCCTTATCAAAATACAGGTAGGACACTCCGACGACGTTTTCGTACATCGATTCAACGTGCACGTACTTGTCATCGACGGTTTCGACGACATCATGCTCGAACGTATCCTCATCCGGGTTCAGGAGAGCATCAGACGAAGTCTCGAACGTCAACTGCGGGATGTTAACAGTTGTGACGTCGCGCAACCCGTGGTCCACGTCGAGCATTCGTTGCACACCATTTCCGTAGCGTCGTCCTAATAACGAGCAAGAACTGACTCCACACACCGACTTTACGATCCGAAGGACCTCGTCCGCGGCCTTCGCCTCCACGTCCAACGGCTCTTCGTCGGTTTCTTCGTCGAGCGTGTCTTGTCGGAACAGAAACACGTCGACATCGCCAAACACCTCGGGACAGAACGGAGGGTGCGCACGTGTACCAATGTCTGCGTACGCCATAACACGTGGAACGTGGGCGTAGGTATGGTACCCATGCCGAGCTCGTGCAGCCGCGTAACCGCCTGCCACGCACCCATAACCGCACAACTCCGATGCCAAAACGTCCATTGCGACGTCGAGCGACACATGCCTTAACTGCAACAACGAAGCACGTGCACTTGCAGAGTAGCAGCCGTTGATGGCAGCCACCTTGCACAATTGGATCCCTGTAACGTGCCGCCAGCGCAAGACCTCGGTCAAACCGCCAAGGTCGGCGCAAACCGCCCACCACCTTATGTTGAGCAGTTGATTGCATGCACGCAACACACCGACGGCCGCCACCTGCACTCCAAACCACAATACGAATTCCGCTCGCCGAAACCACACAAACGCGCACCGTTAGTGCACGCCCTCGGTCGTGTGCCGGAGCACAAGAGTCAACGCCGCACGTTAAGTGGGTGCCTCGATCTGGCATCGTCAGACCGTCGTCGCTGCCGGTGCCCCACGCCCGGGTCCCGTCTAAAGTCCCGTTCACTGTGAATCCATTGTTTTGCACCGTACACAGACGTTGTGCCTTGCCTCTTGTTATGTAATCTGACATATATTGCGCCACACGAGTAGATTCGTAGCCGGCGCCAGGGTCGACAGCCCGGGCACGCAGTTTTGCCTGAGCACAAGCAACACAACCTAATACCGGATGTCGGGCCCGATCGACAATCAATAATTGTACACGCACCGTGTATGCTTCCTGTTGTTCATCTCGTGACGCGCAACGTTCTTGCTTCGAGTTCTGCCTAGACACACTGGTGCGGCGAGGAAATCCGGTGCTACATGAGCTATCCATTGCGGCACGGCGGGACAGCCGACCGCACGGATTTGTTTAGGTGTTTTAGGACCTTGTTGTGCTCGTACTGCTCGCGTTGAATGTCTAGCGACATTCAAGAACATGCGATGTGCCACGAACGTGCGGAACAAGACTTCTTTCCCAAATGCGGAGCGGACAAACATACAAACCTCGATGCGTACGATTGTACATGTTGCGATTGCCACACGATGCATAATTAATACGATTCAAGTGTCCGATTCACGGGCAAACGTCGCAAGCAAGCAACCGTGCGAGGTCAGCAAGTCTCTACCGACGTTTGACCAAACACAGCGTCATCACGTTGGTTCGTCGGCCACTAATCAATTGTAAGCTTGGCCCAATCGAATCGGATACGATCCTGCACAGTCGTGCAGCTGTTACAATCATGCCGTACAGTGGCGCCACATTTCGTTGCTCTCGCACCTCGTCTTTGAAGTGCGCGCTCACTTCCTCTGCTAAACACAACGGCGTTTCGTGCCCGATGTCGGAGCCCACGTACAAGGCGCCAACATTGCACCCATAAAACACCGCCAACTTGCCTTGGACGACGCTAAGCACATCGGTCAACTGCACGTTGATTGCCACATTGCGTTGAGGACTATCGGCGCCGGGAATGGCGAATATCGTGATGACAGGCGCCGGAGGACGAGCAGGATGCAACAAGGCTAGGTCAGCGTCGGCACAAAGCAACACCGCCGCGTACGGAAAATGGTGCAAGATTGATCGCAACGTGGCATTTGTCGCATTCTCTTCATGCGTACTGAAGAAACATTTGAGACGGCTCATCCTTCGCTGACACGACTCACAAATGGCGACATGGCGAACATGGCTACAGCCTGCGCACGTGAATAGCAAAAGCATATCGGAAACAACAGGCGAGAGTTCGCCACAGTGCTTTTGCAGCAGCAAGTCGAGCTTATCGATCCCGATCCTAACATGGGCTATTTGTTGTTTTGCTGTGCACAGTGCGGATTGCAGTTGCCCATTGGCACGTTCGTGTTGCTTGACACGTTTCATCAGCTTCGTCAGGTTGTAGATGTCGTGGCCATCGCCATCAGCAGCGGTTTGCTGTGCAGTGTTGAGCGCCTTGGCATCATTTTCGATGTCAGCATCATCAGCCTCTCGGGCACGCTTCATGTTAATCGTTTTGCGCGCGACTCTTTATGGCGATTTGGTGCCCCGTTCGGAGCAGGGTCATGGCGCACGAGCTGTGCACCATGACACGGGCTCGCTATTGAAGTTACGATGCACGTCATAACACAACAAACGTTTAGTGACAGCCAAGCGAGCAAGTATTCGAGCTGGCGATTTCGAACCGGGCCACGCACAAGATCGTGCACAATAGCGGGTGAACCATGTTGTTGCGTACATACGCAGCAGGACTGTGTCGAATCTCATGCATCAGCTGTCCCGTCTGCACGCATTCAGTGTTCACTGCAAAAGGTGCACACGGTACCACACATGAGGCTACACACCGCGCATTGTAGGTGACATCGACATACAAACAAACCACAAGTGGCGCACCTATGTCAAGAGACGCAGCTGCTTCACGAAGCGAGGAGCGCGACCACTGCGCAAACCAAACCAGATTCCATCAACCGGCGTCCCACAACAGGCGTGTCGAAAGTAAAATCTGCGCACGCAACGGACAATTCGTCACACGAGCTCGCTCGTCTGGCTCCAATAACACCCAGTGGTTGGCTGCTGCACCCGGCGCCCAACTGACGCTGTCCTTGGTCCAATTGCCATTTGTCGGCACATTGAGGATGTGGACGCAGCTGCTCCAATGGCGAGTGTCGATTCTATACAACTGCACTTCTTCACATACGCGCGCACGTCCTTGTCTGTCCAGACTCCAAAAAACCGCAGTGCGTTCGAACGATCGCACCATCAGGTACAGCAGGTGCATGTCGAGATGAACGCCACACTCCATGAAATGTTTAAGGAGTTCAGGTAGATCATCCCACACGAGAGAATCCAGATCGATCGGTGCACCATGATCCTCGCCGACGACTAAGGTGTGCAGCGTCTGCACGACCCTGTTCTTGATTGTTGTGCACACTTCACGGAACTGACCCTCGGCGCGAGCACAAAACAGTTCCCGAAGGCGCTGAATTGCGTCCAGGTCGTAAACTCCACGCGTGAGTAGTCCGAGCCCTACGCCAATGGTGTACACACCGCAATTACCTTCTGTAGGCGTTGGCGTCGCCATCACCACACCAAATTCAAGAACAGTGTTCACCGGAGCCGGGCAATGTTCGCGCCTGCACAAACACAATCTCACACACGCACACACAAACACCCGACCTTATGACCAAAACTCGGCACCAGTCGTCGTTGACCAATGTTTCGAACAGCTCCCTGACCATTTGTCGACGTGTGGCGCGAACCTTGCGCATATCGCTTTTCGGGACCTGCCAGTGGAAATTAATACACACGACATACCGACATATCAAATGCTGGCAAAGAACCACAGCACCGGAGCAAGGTCCTGCTGGAGATCGATGTCTCGGAGAACATTTCGACGTTCCGAACGATCGCTCCGAGAAACCTCGACAGCACAACGCACGGTGCGAGGCTAGTGGCAACCGAACAACGTTCACGTGCAGCGCTTGTCACACCAAAGGCAAACGAACCTTGGCATCACCAGCAAACATCGGTTCGTGTCGTCTCCCAAGGCTCGCACCGCGAGTACTGTCGTTACCACACTCCTGTGATAAAACGCAATAAGAAGGAACGACAGTACTTATTAATACCTCCATGCATACGCACAATTTGTACCTTGAGAACCCTGACATCGAAATTGTCCTTCACCAACTCATGGTTGATGTAATCGCCATCGTCGTACAACACCTACGAAACGAGCCAGCTTAAACGTTTTAGGAGAAGAGGCAACCAAGATGGAGAAGGGGCTGTACTGTGTATATGCTGCCGACAATCTTCTTGACAACCCCCTCAAAACGTCGTTTCTCAGCTGGCCATAATACCGACACCCTTGCCCCCACTGGGTAGAGCTCAGTCGCCTGTTTCACATGCTACGGCACGTTGCATGCTGCATGTTGCATGTCTGCTTTTTGCATGTCCGTGCGTTTGGACACACAACATGTAACAGGAAATAAAACGTGTCCACATGCTGGCATGTTGACATGCAAACATGTTGACACGACAAATGCTGGACATGTCATGTTATCCAGCCGCACGAGGGCATAGCGGCACGTTAGCACGTCGACATGTTGACATGCTGCATGTTGCAGCATGCCGCACGTCACATGGTGCATGTTGCATGTGGCATATCACACACGCGGCAACATGGCACGCTCACGGCAAAAGGTTACGCACAGGTGGCTGGAACTGGAAGCGTTTACGAGGAGCACGCTTCAGCGTCAGCACATACCTCTTTCGCTTGCGCACCTACCTCGGGACCACAGTCTGCGATGCGCACGCACAAACGACACGGCGTACGCACCGCAACACGGGTGACAGTGTTCGTGTCTGGCTTGTCACCGAGCTCCGCTTTTGTGCCAGCGGACTTGCGCACCTTACAAAAATAAAAATTAACAACCGACACGACAGGGCGCGTAAAGCAGCATGCATCGGAAACCAATGTGGCATCGGACCTGGCATGATCGACTGCTGCACGAAACGGGTTCCAAAGCATCAGCAGCCGCAACTCGTGGCTCGACGTAGAGTTGCATCTCCACTTCCGAGTCGTCTGAACTAATTTCAATCACCGCAGACACTTCCCCGGAGACGACATCCGAACACTCGGCCATACCCACATCCCGGACGCCATGTACGGCAACAGGAGTTTGCAACATCGGCAATGGCGCGGTTGCCGCCGCTGCCTGGTGCACGGGGTTCGGCCCGCGGCCCACGCCAGCACGCGCGTGTGCAAGGGGTGGTGAATCCTGCACAACAGTTGGCAACGACAGTGAGGATGGCCTCCCCCCTTGACCCGGAGCGTGCCCGCTTTTAAGCAACGCACGTAACCTGGTCCAAACACCACCTGATTCGGACGCGATTCGACGTGTCTACAAAGCACAACAAAACGCATCGCAACCAAGAGCACGTACGACGATGTCCAGCACGGAGGACACTGCGCATTCAAGACCACCCTTGCACGATCCGCCTCGCTTGACACACCGCGCAGTCCAGTGGAAACAGCGAAACGGCACGCCTGGCATGTTGGCCACTTGCATACGGCGCATCGCCCCAAGTCACGATGACCAGCACATAACGGACACGAGTCCTGGATCGTGCCCATGCACGCCCCCCTTTTTCGGGCTGTCTAGTGCCCTTGTCAAAGCGTAATGCCAGCCACAGCTGCGCACTTGCCACGCAATGCGGAAACAACTCACGAGGTAAAAAAACGAATGTATGTACAAAAGTAATTGTTGCAAACGATAGCCGGAAGTCCGCAAACCAAACGCAGTCTCGAGCATGACGTCTGGCGCTTCGCTTGGCCGAGGCCGTCACCTTGCACAGCACATCCCGCACGCGACAGCAGAGCAGACTACGAAAATAACGAATCCACAACGAACATCTGTACGCACGTCCATGCGCACTGCTGCCATGTTGCGACTCAAGAGAACAGCTCCTTGTACACCACGTTTTTTGTACGACAGCACACAAATGTCGCGGCGCCGGTGTGCCCGATGCAGAATTTGATACTCTCAGGATCGATCGCACGCGACGCGGCCACGTACAGCTGTCCGTGCTGGAACACCGGATTCGGCAAATACACACCGACGAACTCGAAACTTTGTCCTTGACTCTTGTTGATTGTCAACACAAACGCCAGTCGTACCGGAAACTGACAGCGAGTCCAGTCGTGGGCTATCAGACGTTCGTTGATATCCAACCTGATACGGGGCAAGAACACCACGTTCCCAGAATGGCTGCCGTTCAGGATGACACACTCCAGCGCCTGGAGCCGCTGGTCGCCGTATGAAATTGCTTGGCGGAACATCAGTCTCGTCCCGTTGCACAACCCAGCGGACGGATTCAGGTTCCTGAGCAGAATGAGAACGCAACGCGGCTTGAGACGAAGCCGATGCGGAGGGCAACGCGGCGGGTTGAGGGAATTCAAATTCTCCTCGGGCACGGCATTGTCCGAAGATCCGTCATCAACCACACGATCGGCACTAAAGCAGTCCACCGTGTCGCCGCTAATTCGATCCAGCACGCGCTCATTGAGCACGTCCGCATCCATGTTCCGAGGCGTGAGGATCGCACGCGCAGCCAACCACGTGCACACCGCATCCTCATCTTCGCCAAGTTGTTCGGCGACATCGTTGTACACGCAATCAAGCAAGTGGTCCGGGTCCGGAGGCAGACACATCTCCTGCGGCAAATCAACGTTGCCGTGCTCGTCGCCTTCGACACCGTCTCCAATGCGAAGTTGCCAGGCGACGAACTCCTCGAGACGTTTCGCATCCTCAGGACTCGTTGCAGCACGCACGCGCCGATTGACATTAAACTTGTACACGTGCTTGCCAAAGTACTCCCACAACTTGCTTTGTTTGTGCACAAGATCCACCAACTGCCCCTTGGATGCGCGCTTTTTTATCGGAATCGTCTGTCGAAAATCGGCAGCAAGCAAGACGACTTTGCCGGCAAACGGCTTTTCCGAAGTGCACAAGTCACGCAAAGTTAGATCCAACGCCTCCAAGTAATAGCGCGAGTGCATCCCGGCCTCGTCCCATATAATCAGCTCCGTCTCTCGCAACATGTCTGCGAGCACACTCTGCTTTTTGATGTCGAACACAGCGCCACAGCCAGCGTCCAACGGAGCGTTAAACCGAGAATGGAAGGTGCGTCCAAGCTCAAGGAGAATCGCGGCTAACCCCGTAGAAGCAACCATCACCACGATTGGGCGCCCAGTTGGATGTTGGCGCCCAACAACGGGCTCGGCTGCACCGCCTGTGCCACAAACGCCACAACTGTGGAGCCCGGCGTATATGCAACTGCCGCAAATCTGACATATCGTATCCCCTTTCCGCAGCCACAAACGGACAGCGGACGCAATGATGTTCAGCACAAATGTTTTCCCCATGCCACCTGGCGAATCCGCAAAGAAACAACCGCCATCACCCTCGTGGACCGCGTGCAAAACGTCGTTATACAGATCGCGCTGCACCCCTTGCAAAAGATGAAGCCGCCCTCGCAACTTTTTCTGCAACTCCACACGATCAAAACAGAGTTGTTCGCGATACGGCAATGGCAACTGGTCCTGTTCCTCGATCTGCAACAAGTCGGCAGCATATGCACGCTCCTCTTTGCTTAACGCAGGCAACCTGTAGTGCACCAACACGTCAATCGGCTCCCCACGTTCATCGGTGTCCCCGCTCGTTCTACTGGAACACATGCCCTCCAACATGTACAATGACAAACACCAACACTGATTGTCGGTGAGCCGGAGTTCGCGCCCATGACCGACGTCCTCGCACATTGCTCGAGCATAGATTTTGAACAGCTCGCTCGGACTGTCCGGGTTGTTTTGAGTCACGATTATATAAAACAGGTCGCGGAGCTGGCTTGGAGTGCACACATGGACGCATGCATCCAACGCCTCGCGCCATTGCTTGTCGTCATCGAGCAACCCGAGAGTCCTACACACCGCTTTGAACGTCTCACAACGCCGACCGTTCACAGTCATCAACGCCGAGAACGAAGTCTTAAATATGCAATGCGGATGGTGCAGCAGGAGTCGAAGATAGTACACGTCTCCGTTGCTGTGATGAGTCGGATGCACACGTCCCAGACACCCGGTAAAGTGCTTACGACAACTCCAATACCCGCTTCTGACGTCCCGGCGTTTGGTCGCACTCACAGGCTTAAAGACGCATTCCGTAGGCATGTCCACGTACGTAACGTTCGGATGCCGGTTCTTGGCTTCCGTGACCAAATATTCCCACAAGATAAGTCCGACTAAATGGGCTTCATTCCTTCGCGACGCCCATGATATAGCCCACTGGTCCTTCCTGCGTCCCAACATCGTCCTCAATTCCGCACGTTCAAGCCGGACAGTGTGGTACACACGATACACAAGGGGCTCGAAATCCTCAATCAAATCGCAGCCGATGCGCACGACATGGTCATAATCCTCGCAATGTTGATACCGTGACACTCGATCTACCAACGCGGCCCGCGCCTGGCTCCGGCTGACAAGCTGTTCACAGTTGTACGTGAAAAACGCATCAAGCATCGTTACCGAACACTGGGACGTGTCAGGCTCGCGCCCTTCTGCCCAAGATACGGACTTAGCGCCCGGCATGTGCAGATCCAGTCTCGTCACCCCAGGTTCGCGCCGAAACAGATCGAACTCCAACAACCGCCACGACGCTTGGGAAGCCCCAA
>Ga0163179_10002244_pt1 | contig 13531 bp, 10 predicted proteins | sample AtlANTMetagenome_FD_109643 | JGI IMG/M metagenome (GOLD analysis project Ga0163179, IMG submission 109643) | Marine eukaryotic phytoplankton communities from the Atlantic Ocean - Atlantic ANT 2 Metagenome | ecosystem: Environmental > Aquatic > Marine > Oceanic | place: North Atlantic Ocean...
GGCTTGTTGCGGTCGGCCTGACCTTTCACAACCTCAATCTTGGGGCTGCTAAAGTCGCCTTCTGCGAACACCTTTTTATCAGCCCACAATGCTTTCCAACGGGGATTGTCAATCTCACCACCAAGACCTGGCGTCTCACCGTGTTGATAGAAGGTGATGCCCTTGATGGTCGTAGTGTCCTTATCCAAGGCAATAAACCCGTAGAGTGTGGACCAAAGACCTTTCCCTTCAATGGGAAGCACGAGTGCTTTGACCTCTTCGTTCTCCACCCATTCGTACACCACTGCTTGATACGGAACACGTGGGATACCCGCAGAGTTCTTGGGAGCGGACCGACTGGTTTTCGGGTCTTTTGTCGCCTTCTTCTGATCGAAGTCTGTCGCATCCGCACCCTCGACGGGCTTACCGGTCTCCAGATCAATCAGAGTGGCTCGGATTCGCTGCTTAAAGAGCTCAGGAATCGTCGTTTTGTTGAGTTTCTCACCCTCGGCTGCACCTGAAACATTCAGTACCTTCTTCTGCACATCCAAGCGCTTGTTGGCTTCCTGAAGAGGTTTCAAAGCGACTGCTGCGCCTGACACGAAAATCGCGCAGACCAAGCAGACTGCTGCAGCAAAGAGGATGGTGTAAGTGTTGCTACGCTGCACGTGCCGCCCTCCTCTTAATGTTGGCCTTGATGTAGTAGTCATCGATGAGCGGAGCGAACATGTTCATGAACAAGATCGCAAGCATCATCCCTTCTGGGTAGGCCGGATTGACCACACGAATCAACACCACCAGGACACCAATGAAGAATCCGTAGATGAGTTTTCCGCGCTCTGTAAATGCCGATGACACCGGGTCGGTTGCCATAAACACCGCACCGAATGCCCAGCCGCCGATGACCATGTGCCACATGGGCGACACACCAAACATCGGATTGCTCACATCACCGGAAACGCTGTTGAGCAGCATAGCGGTGCCAATGGTTCCAACCACCACACCAAACATGGTTCGCCAGGAACCCACACGGGTGAAGATCAGAATCGCCGCACCGATCAAGCAGGCAAGCGTCGAGGTCTCACCCATGGAGCCCGGTGTAAAGCCGTAGAAGGCCTGCATCCAGTCCGCACCGAAAACAGTCTCGGAACTCCAGGGAAATATCTCTTGAATGGCGGCGCCATCCTCGCCTATCGGCGTTTCATATGCGGCTGCACTGGCGAGATTCGTGGGGCCGGTGAGACCATCTGCTGCCGGAGTCAGGCTGGCGGCACGCCAAGGACCATCTCCCGAAATCTGAGCTGGATAGGCAAAGAAGAGGAAGGCACGTGCCGTCAATGCAGGGTTGAACACGTTCATACCCGTGCCACCGAAGACCTCTTTTCCAACCACTACGCCAAAGGAAATACCCAAGGCAACCTGCCATAGCGGGATGGTTGGCGGAAGAATCAATGGGAAAAGAAAGCCTGTGACTAAGAAGCCCTCGTTGACTTCATGCTTGCGTACCGCAGCAAACAACACTTCGATGTGGCCACCCACAATGAAGGTCACCAACAAGATGGGAACAAAGTAGCAAGCACCCAACATGATGTTGGCCCACAGGCTGGTATCGCCCATGCTGTATCCCAAGAACTGGTACACGCTTTCTTGCCAGGTGTTCATCGCACCGCCGCCAGCAGCAACCCATTCGTTGGCTTGGAGACCGGTGTTGTACATCGCCATGACCACACAAGGCATGAGCGCAAAGACAACCGTAATCATCATGCGCTTCAGGTCCAAGGCGTCACGAACGTGCACCTTGCCCGTGGTGGTCTCCCCAGGGGTATACAGGATCGTATCGGTCGCCTCGTAGATCGGGTAGAGCTTCTCGAGCTTTCCCCCTTCCTTGAAGTGCGGTTCGATATCGTCCAGGAACTTACGGAGAAACTTCATCAGCCCTCCTTCCAGATAATGTCGAGGTTGCGCCGGAGAGCCTCACCGAAATCGGTCTTGCCCGTCGCGACAAAGGTACAAAGCGCCAAGTCTTCCTCGACGAGTTCCAAACAACCGAGATTCTCGGCAGTCTCCACATCGTCCACCGCCAATGCACGGAGGAGGAAAGTTGGCATAATATCCAATGGCACCACACGCTCAAAGGAGCCGATTGGCACCATCGCACGATGAGAACCATGGGTGGTGGTGGTCATGTCGATGTCCTTGGCACCCTCCGCACCCGCAAGTGCTCGATAGGCCATCAGGGACACGTAAAAGCAAACCACACCGGCCATCGCCACGGTCAATGCATAGTGCAACATGTGAACCGGCCATGGTCCAGGAAGTGTGGGCAAGGCCAAGAGCAGACCCAACAGGCCCGCAAAGCCCAGAATCGCAATCGGGAAGAAAGCACCTGTGACAGAGTACTGTTTCTTCTCAGACTGCAACCAGCCGAAAAGCACACGCTCATTGTCATCTTCTAAGACACTGACCTGATTGTGATAACGACCAAGATAGCCCCACAACTCACAGTTCGCTGTGCGTCCATTGAGCACCGAACCGGCCACGAGACGCGCTTTTGAATCCTCCTTGAGTTGACCATCGATCAACTCAGGAACATATGCGCCTTGTCGCGTACGGAGGAGACGAGGCTCTTTCACAAGCGGACCGCCCAAAGCAACCACACGGGTCACATTCAGCTTGCCGGTGCTCAATAATGCTCCGACTGCTGCGACCTCCTGATAGCCAATATGCCAAGCTGTTCTCTTTCGGCCCACTGGTTCCAATGTATGGATATGGGTTCCGACGAGGCCCGCAGGGTGGACGCCGGCGAACTCCGCCTCATGAACACCCGAATCCGTCGGAACGGCCGCACCTGCCTCTTTACAGAGGTAGACCTTGCCATCCGTCAGTAACTGCAGCGCCTTAAGCCCCGTGACAAAGTCGGCTTCGCGACCTTCCAGAGCCCGGAGTACCGAACCCGCAAGTGGATTGGTATCCATCGCCGTCACGAAAATACTCTGGCAATCTTCACTGGGTGAAGGCACCCGGTCGTAGGGGCGTGCTCGAATACCGGCCCACAATCCCGACTCAGTCAACAGCTTTTTGAGGGAGTCTCTGTCGTAATCCGACAGATTTGAACCCAAGTAACCAGCAAGTTCAACTTGCTCGCCTTGACCGGACTGCTCCGAAGCAGACAGGGCAATTACGACCGATTGGAGAACACGGCGTTCTCCGCGATTGACCGCAATAACCTCACCCTCGGCAGGCGAAGTAAATCGAACACCTTCTGCCTTTCGATCTTCAAAAAGTAGCTGCCCGCGCTTGACCTTATCGCCCACAACCACGTGCATACGTGGTTTCATGAGCGGAAAGTCATCTGCGACAACTGCAACACGGCTCACCTGTCCCGCATCGTCGAGCCGATCACTCGGCGCACCCGAGATGGGTAGGTTGAGGCCTCGCTTGATGTGGTGCACCGCCATGCACTCTCCCTCAGAATTGAAGTAATACGCATGGGCATATAGCCAGTTGGCTTCATAATTGCCCCCCTAAGGGGGCATGCAAACATTACAGTTTTTTAGACCTTCTCGAAACACAACGTTTTAGGCCGATTTTCAAGCACCCCTTGGCGCAATTTGTGTTTCACCGATAACTGCCATCCTCATGCGAGTAATGGGACTAGATGAAGCGGGACGAGGCTGTGTGCTGGGACCATTGGTGGTCGGCGCATTCACTGTAGAAGAACACCGCATTGACGAGATTCGGGCAACAGGGGCAACGGACTCGAAAAAGCTCAGCGCGAAACGCCGACAAGCGCTGATTGAGCCCTTATCGGAACTCGGCAGCATCCAAATCTGTGAGATCACAGCACGCCAAATCGATGCTGAAAACATCAACACACTTGAAGAGCAAGCCTTTGCGGCACTCATTTTGGCCGAGCGTCCCGATCGGGTGATCATCGATGCCCCATGCCATCCTCGCGCCATTCCCGCTTTTGAGGCACGACTTCAACGGGCCATTGGCTACACGCCAGAGCTCATTGTAGAGCCCAAAGCCGACCTCAACTATCCACCCTGTTCTGCGGCGAGCATCTTTGCCAAAGTACGCAGAGACCACCGAATTCACCAACTCGGTGAGGTGGGATCCGGTTATCCCTCCGACCCCACCACGAGAGCCTGGCTCATGGGCTTTATCGAACGACAAGAAGCCTTTCCCGCTTGTGTTCGCACCCGTTGGGGAACCATCCAAAATCTCGTACAAGAGCATCTATCGTGAGTCGCCCCACCTTAGGACTGACCCTTCCTCTCTACAATGAGGAAGCCTGTGTCGAACGGGTCATCAAAGACCTCAAAATCTGCCTTCGGAAAGCGAAAATCCCATCCGCTCTCGTACTGGTCAACAATGGCTCCACCGACTCCACTGGAAAACAAATCAACCAACTCGCCTCCAAGGACGAGTCCCTCTTGGCCATCCACTTGGAAGAAAACTTGGGATACGGTGGAGGAATTCTCGCCGGAATGCGGCAGCTTCAAACCCCAATTCGGGGTTGGTACTGGGGAGACGGACAAGTGGCTGCGGAAGTGGTCGTCGAGGCCTATCAAGCCTTGATTCAAACCGGAGCCCCACTCGCCAAGGCGCGTCGAATCGAGCGAAAGGACGGCCTCCAAAGACACCTCATCAGCCGCATCTACAACATCAACATGCGGATTCTAGGTTCCAAGCTCACTGATGCAAATGGCTGCCCCAAACTGTTCCGCGCAGAAGCCTGGGAGAAGATCGCGCCCAAATCAACCGATTGGTTTCTCGACCCCGAGGTGGTCCTGCGAGCAAGTGAATTGGGACTCGTTTGGACAGAAGTCGACGCGATTATGGAGGCACGCGAGGGTGGCGCATCCAAAGTGGATCACCAAACCGTACTCGAATTCATCCAACATCTCAGAGCGTGGCGCAACGGCTGGCGCCCCTAACTGCGTTCAATCTTCTTGAACGGCTTCACGTATTGCGCCGCAGTCTTCGATACTGCACGGTCAACATAAAGATCGCGATCACGATGAACGCCATTCCCGCGAGTTCTACGAAGTTTTCTAAGCGCTGAATCTTATCGAGCGCCAACTGTCCCCCACCTGCAGCCTGCGAGTTCTCCCACATCTTCTCCGCCATCGGTGCGGCATAGATCCATCGCAACCACGCCCCGAAGGCGGCGAGCGCTGCCCACACCCCAAACCAATACATTAGAGATTGTCCTCGACGGCCTGGCCGGCCAATTCATCGGCTCGCTCGTTCTCCGGTATGCCCGCATGACCGGCTACCCAATTGATTTTTAGACGAGACCACACCGACAAACGAACCTTGATCAATTCGATCAACTCTTTGTTGGCTTTCGCCTTCCAACCTTGGGTTAGGACACCGCGGCTGTACGAAGAGTCCGTGAAGATGACGACATGATCCTCCCGAGACACCATGGCCTGCTCGAGTAGATCCAAGGCCATACCAATCGCAGTCAGCTCTCCAACATTGTTGGTCGCTACACCCAAAAAACGCCCCTCTTCCATCAACCTGCCGTCCGCAAGCTTCACAACCGCACCCGCACCCGCCGGCCCTGGATTGCCTTTACAAGCCCCATCCGTAAAACAAATATGCGTGCCCTCGGGCAAAGCTTCGATTTGGGAGGCGGTCAACTGCCGGGCAGCCGCTTCTTGCGCTTGAGTACGACGGCCGGCACTTCCAAATCCGCTCCCACGGGATGAAGTACTCGCCGCTGCAGGACGATCCGGTGCCGCTTGGCCCGCCTCGAGTTCACGCGGTTTTTCCCCGTCGATTCTCGACACGTTGTTGCCAGAGGCATTGTAGATCTTAGCGCCTGCCTTATCCGAATAGCGTATCGGTACGCGCCCTCCTTGCACCACCAACTCGCCGGTGGGCCCGACTTCCGCCCAAACACGCTTTCCTTTGAACTGTACTCTCACCCAAGCCATTCGGCCTCCACGGGCTGCCACATATCCCAACCGGGCAAAACTGCTGCACGCAAACTTTCTCAGGGCGTCCCTACAACACGTCCCTCAACGCTTCGTCCAAATCCAAAAACTTCGGCGAAAGACCCCACTCTTCTAAACGTTCTGAACGGGCGTTCTGTCCCCCCAAAAGCGCATCGGCCCCCTCCCCCATCATCATTCGCAGCGCAAATCCAGGGGCTGGTAAAAAAGACGGTCGCCCCAGTGCTTTTCCAAGGGATTTCGCAAAGGCCTTCTGCGGAACAGCCCCTGCCACAAGATTGACCGCACCCTGAATGTCCTCTCGCTCAAGTGCTGCAAGTGAAAAGCGCACCCAGTCATCCAGATGCATCCAAGGAAATGGCTGATCACCTTTCCCCATCGGGCCTCCAGCCCCCATCCGAAAGGCGGGCAACATCGACTTCAAGGCACCGCCTTCCGGACCCAAGATGACGGAATTCCGCATACAGACCACACGGACACCTAAGGCCTGTGCCTTATTGGCTTCCCCTTCCCATTCCCGACAAATGTCCGAGAGAAAGCCCTCACCAATTGGACTCGACTCGGTCACCAAGTCATCCACACGATGCCCATAGAAGGCAATACCCGAAGCCGACAGCAAAACCTTGGGACGGGACTGCACCGATCTCAACGCGTCCACCAAGGCCGCTGTTCCCTCGACACGGCTACTCCAAATACGGGACTTTCGAGCCGCGGTCCAGCGCCCTGGCAAGAGACGTTCCCCTGACAGGTGCACCACTGCATCCGTATCCGAAAAGTCGACCTCTTCCAGATGGGCCCAAGACATCTCCATTCCGCTCTTCTCTGCCGCGCCCTTGGGATCACGACTCACGCCAACCACGGTGTGTTGGGCATCAATGAGCGCCGCACACAACGCACGGCCCAAAAATCCAGAAGCACCGGTCACAACGACTTGCACAATCCACTCATCCTTTTTCGAGATTCAAGGACCCCGTCCAAAGTGCACTACCACCCGCCGGATCCTGTACCACCACCCACAGCGTACTCTCACCAGACTCCTCTAATTCTTCTGGGGCAAACCAAGTCAACTCTACAGCCCCGTTGAACACCCGCGTTTCAACAGCACCAAAGCCACCACTCAACGAATAGCCGAAAGCCTCTGCCTCCTCGCCCACATCGTCCACAAGAAAGGTCAAGGTGACGCTCTCTCCGGCGCCCACCATTTCTGGCAGTTCAAAATCTGGAGTGAGCACTGGATTCTTTCGCCGTTCTTCCACCGGCCGATCCGAAAGCCAGAGGGTTCGCCATGCAAGACTCACCCCGTCAAAGGGCAAGGTCTTGAGCGATTCGATGGGGTTGACCAGGTCCGATTCGTCGATACTTCCAGCCTTCGCTTGCTCCAACAATGGGCAGAGTCCTTGCTCACAGGCCATCGCCCACACAAAAACAGGCACTTCCTCGCCAAACGCCGCCAACAGACCTGCGGTCTCAAAGGGCACCGTCTGTTCAAACTGCAAGGCATCTTCCGCAGATTCCACAAAGAAATACCGCTGTTCCGCGTCTTTCTCCAAACACGCATCCTCCCCAATCGGAAGACAGGTCCACAAGAGAAAATCGACCGCTTTGTCGTTGGGTACACCCAGATGCACATCCATACCCACCGTATCGCCCGGCCCCGCCTCCGGTGGATCGCTGACAAGGGAGACCACCACAAGATCATCCACCAGCGTCTCCGGTTGTGGACCCGCCATACATCCCCAAAGAAGAACAGCCGCGCCTACCACTCTCCCTTGAGTCCAAAGGCAGGCAAGAGTGGATTGGATTCCACTGCTTCTTCGTTTTCGAAGTCGTAGGTCCATGAGATCACTTCTGGGTTGGTGGTGTTGGTGAGGTTTTGAATGTCCAAATAGGTCGTGAGCACCCAGTTGCGGTACTCCCATTCTTTGTCGATTCGAAGATCCAGGGCAAAAAAGTTGGGCAAGCGAGCCGATGAACGCTCCCCGAAAACCGGGATGAACTCGCGACTCTGCAGGTCGTAGAAACTGTTGACTACAGGGGTATAGGGATAGCCAGAACTAAAGCGCACGCGGCTTCCCACTCTCCAGCCATTGCCAAAGTCATGCGAGCCGATTGCGGTGAGCACAACGGGTTGGTCATAGCGAAAGAGTTCTTCTTCTTCATCGGGTCGGTCTTGGCGCTGTGAATGACTAAATGTCGCCGACAAGAAGGCCACAGTGTTGGGCAAATCCAAGCGAATCAAAGACTCAATGCCACACACAAAGCCCGTACCGTCATTCGCATAGCTCCCGGTATCGAATGGACCAAAATCGGGTGGTCCTGTGAAGAAACGAAAGGTCTCTTCACGACCGGAAACCAGGTTGTTGAGACGATGGAAAAACCCAAGCGCTTCCACACTCAGCACACTGCCTACTTGTTGCTCCAAGCCGAAGCTCGTTTGCATCGCATAAGCGGCTTCCAGGCCCGGTACTCCCTCCCCTTCCGAGAGGAGTTGTCGGGTCAGCGGAAACTGGGAGTGCCGGCCTACTCCGCCGACAAAGCGGCCTCCTTCCCAGAGGTCCACCTTCAATCCAAGGCGAGGATCCAACAGAGGTCCAACGACACCATCCTCATAGCGCATGGCATCGCCACGCAAACCTGCCACCCACTGGGTCGGACCGATGTTCACAGTGGACTCTGCATACATGCCCGGAGCAATAATGACGGACTCTCCTTCTTCTCGAGAGCCAAATGACGGGACATCATAAAGATAGCGATCCACCCCCGCCATGACGTCCACACCCAAGCGCACGCCGATCCGATCTTCTTCATCCGGACGCATCATCTCTACGCGAACGGTGGGAAGAAAAGGTCGCTCGTAGGCCTCCCCTTGACCTTCAAACTGAAACTCCTTGGATTGAGGTCCACCGAGTACTGTAGTTTCCAATCGCCAGTCGTTCGCCATCTTTTGGGCAAACTGGACCCGGAGCTTTTGAAACGAGGTGCCAAACGAGGTCTGCACAAAGCTTCCCTCATCCTCGGGGCCCAAGAAGCGGAAGCTGTCATCCGAGAGAAAGAAGAAGACGTCCAACAAGCCATCGCGCTTGGTCTTGTGCATCCACCGCGCTTGAAAGTCATAGTACCGAGGGGCTTGAATACGACGATTGCCATCGTTGAGAATCGGATTGAGGACCGCATCAACATAGGAGCGTCTTCCCGCAAAAGAGACCGCATCACGCTCACCGATTCGATGTTCCGTGTAAGCGGTGGCTTGGTAGACATCCACGGAGACATAGCTGCGCGAATCCAGGGGCAGGGTCGTGGTAGAACGCAAGTCGACCAGCCCACCTAAGATTCTGCCGTAGCGGACGCTAAAGCTACCAGGAAGGAATGAGACTTCAGAGAGGGTGTCCGAGGCCACTACCGTTGTGAGGCCGGCGAAGTGAAAGACAATCGGTATCTTTCCACCATCCAAAAAGTAGCCAGAGTCCTCCGGGGAGGTGCCTCGAATAATCAGGTTTCCTGTACCCAACGGTGAGCGTCCCACCCCCGGCAGGTTCTGGACCACCTTCACCACATCTCCGCCCGTACCCGGCAAAAAGGTGATCTCTTCTTTGGATAAGATCCGTTCCGTCACCGAATTGGATGGAAGACGGGCCTCAACAATGACCTCTTCAAAGCCCGCACCCGACTGGGTGGCCTGCGCTGTGTCCAGAAAAAGTTCGACCTGAGACACCTTGCCTTCCAAGACCTCAATGTCGGCCTCAGTTGTTCCAAGACTTGAACTGGAAGCCTCTAAAGTCCAGCCGCCGAGCGTAAGACCTCGAAACTGAAAACTTCCGTCCGCTCCTGTCACCGTCTCGCGCCTCTCCCCCTCCGCCGAACGTGCGATCACCGAGAGCTCAGCGACCCCCTCATCGGTTTTCGACAGCGCGACTCGTCCTTCCACGGACAGGTAGCTCTGCCGCTCAGCGGAAAACACATAGCGGTACAAAATCCGGGACTGAACAGCCACACCATCCGCTTGACGCGCCGGTTCAAATCGAAAGCGAAATGCTGCCTGAACAGCAGATGCCTCAAATGCTTCCGAAAACAAACCCACTGTCGGCTCGGCGACGTTCACTCCCAAGACCTGGCCAGAAGCATCAATATCAATTTGAAGCAAGACACTTCCACTCTGTCCCGACTGCAGAGCCTCTGGCGGGTAGCTCGTGTCCGGCTGTGAAATCAAAACCGGCACACTCAGCGTCGGAAGCACCTCGGCTTCTTCCGGGGGAGTCTGCGCAAAAGCACCACTTGCGATCCACAGCGCCGCTAGACACAAGGTACAAAATCGAGCCAATCCCATTTTTGAATAGGTTTTGAACATCTGCTTAGGGTATAATCTCAGGGTTAGTGTTGCAAGTGAACAGATTTTGGATAAATAGGACGCGCAAAGGATAAACTGAGAATGGCCGGACAATTTATCTCCATTGGTGCACTATCGCAGGCCACAGGTATTCCTGCAGAAACGCTACGCACTTGGGAGAGGCGCTATGCCTTCCCTCAACCCGCTCGTACCGACGGTGGGCACCGCCTCTATGAGATGAGTTTAATCGAGCACCTTCGCGCCATTCGGAGCGCATTGGATCAGGGGCATCGCCCATCGGTTGTGACCCGCATTGCACTCGAGGACCTACTCAACCTCCTTGGACAACAAGTGGGTATCAGTCCACGGAGCAATGAATCGGAACGCCAACGACAAACCTGGCTCGACGCATGCCTCAAGTCAACCAAAGCCATGGACAACGCCGGTCTCCTGGCATTGCTCAAAGCCAAGATGGCCACCCAAGGGCTGCGGGAATTCATTCTGAAAAACTGCAGTATGTTTCTTAAAGAACTCGGGGAGAGATGGGCCGATGGTGATTTGACCATCAGCCAGGAACACCTGGCATCGGGCGTTCTGGAACACCTGCTCTCTGAACAATGGCGGAGTTTCGTGCAAGTCAACAAAGGGCCACGCTTTCTGTTGACCACAGCGGAAGATGAAACCCATACACTCGGACTGCAGATGACTGCGTGTATGCTGGCCATCCGAGGCGCTCGGGTACTGTGGCTGGGTGCAAACACCCCAATCGATGACGTCAAAGATGCCGCAGAAAGTATGCGTGTTCGTGGGGTATTCCTGAGCTACTCGTCGTTCTACGACAAGAAAAAGGCCCACGTTTTCACCCAGAACCTTCGCAAGAAAATGGACCCAGAAACCCATCTCGTCGTAGGTGGAGAAGGTGCTCCCGCAGACATCAAAGATGTCGTCCAAATCAAGCGCTTATCGGATATTGGAGACTGGTACGCAGACCAGTTCTAAGCCACTTAGCCGACACGGAAAGACTCGCCTGTCGAGCGAGTAAACTCATAAAGAGAGTGATTAAAACACCCCTCTTTACAGCCGTCTGAGTACATGCCTTCGCGGAGGTCTTGCACCTCTTTGGACACCCAGAGTTTGGACAATGGGGTCTCGAACACATTGCCTACCTTCAAACCATCTGCACCCCAGACGCAACAGGGCAGCAGATCTCCCTCGTAGGTCACACCGTATTGATCAATCAGTCCCAAGCAGCGGACCGCCTTGAGCCCGGCCTTGTGGTAGTCCAAGCCGAGGCCATAGAAGTGGGTTCTTGCATCCACATCGGGATTGGTCTCGGCAATGTACTGAATCGCGTCGCGATAGGACTTCTTTTCTTTCGCTGTACGGAGATAGAGGTCTTCGGCATCGTTGACCGGCCAGAAATCAAAGCCTACGCCCAAGCTTCGAGATTGGTCGTACACAGCCGTCAGTTCATCGACGTTTTCATTGGTCACCACAAAATAAATCGAGATGCCAATCTCACTGTCTGAACGCACCCGCTGCAGACCTTTCATGGTGCGCTTGTGCCCGCCTTTCTGACCCCGAATCCGATCGTGGGTCTTGGCGAGCCCATCGATTGAAATCGAGAGAGAATCCACGCCACTCTGCGAGAGGGCCTCCCACCGCTTTTCAATCAACGTGCCGTTGGTGGTGATGTTCACCCCCATGCCTCGCGCCTTGGCCTCCCCAACAAGGTCGAAAATGCGTTTGTACATAAAGGGCTCGCCGCCGGTAATCACAAGGGTCTTGGTGCCGATTTTGACGGCTTCATCCAAGAGGGCCACCGCTTTCTCGTAGGGCATTTCGTCGGGGCGGTCCCACAAATCACAGAACTGACAGCGGAGATTGCAACCACGATTGATCAGCAGCAGAAGGGTTCGATCTTTGGAGGGATCCCGAGGGGGAAGATGCGCTTCGATGGCCGGCTTTTCTTCTTCCGGCAATGTGAGCGAAGCCATCGCTTTCTCACCCCGCGCACGCCGCTGGGCAACCAACGCATTGTAGTCCCCGCCCCGCTCTTTCTCTTCAAACAAATCGAGGTAACAACGGGCTATCGGCGTCCAATCATAGTGCGCAGCAAAACGCTGAGCGGCCTTCCCAATCCGAGCCCGCTTACGAGGCTTGGCCAGCAAATCAATCACCGCATCGGCGAAGGCATCTGCCTCATCCGCAATCACAATGTCCTTGCCCGACTCATAGCAAATGCCTTCCGCACCTTTGGTCGTAGATACACAAGCCCGTGCTCCGGCGAAATACTCCAAGAGCTTCAAGCGCGTACCACCGCCGCTAAACACAGGACACAGCGCCACATCCGCAGCTGCGATATGCCCCGCCAAATCACGCACGGCGCCTGGATACACAATGGCAGGATGCCGATAGTAGTTGGGCGGATTCATTCCCGCGACCAAGATGCGCACATTGGGATGGACCTTCAAGAGCCGCGGCAACAGTTGTTCTGCGATGAATCGTACTGCCTCGGTATTCGGCCAGTAGTGCAGCGTTCCATGGAAAAACAAGAGCGGTGCATCCGGATCAATCCCGTAGGAAAAACGCACCGCATCCCCGCGTGGATTCACATAGCGACACAAATCCACCCCGTGTGGAATCACCGTGATGCGCTCCCGATCGATCCCCGCCACAACCATGCGATCCCGATCATCCGCACTGACCGCGATGACCTCATCCACCCGATTGAGAGCAAAGCGCTCACAGGCGCGGATGCGCTTCACTTCTTCTTCAGACAGCCCCAGCACGTCTTGCAGGCGATCCCACTCCACATTGTGCTGCACAATGGCGCTTTTTCCGCCCAGAAGCTTGGCCGCCATCCAGCAAGAGATCCCGTAGCCGGGAAACTCCGCCTGGTAAACATCGATCTTCTCGGTACGCCCCACGTAGAGCACACGGCTCCACCACGCCGGGTCGAACTGCGGACGGTAGAGAAAATGCTCATCCGAGGGATAGCCCACCCAATCACAGATCTTCTCCGCCCAGCGGCCCGCTCCGGAAAACCCAGGCCACTCCTGGCTTGCCCGAAAACGATCCCCATAGGGCACTTCGCGCACCCGCCCTTCTCGATAGGCCAAATAGCTGTCGCGATTGTCCGTCACAATGAAGACTTCCGCGCCCTGCATCGAGAGATACTCGGCAGTGCGGACAATCTTCACCGCTGCCCCGTGTTGGACAGGGTAGAGGTCGCCTCGTGTGACTATCGCGATTCGCA
>Ga0163179_10002245_pt1 | contig 13529 bp, 12 predicted proteins | sample AtlANTMetagenome_FD_109643 | JGI IMG/M metagenome (GOLD analysis project Ga0163179, IMG submission 109643) | Marine eukaryotic phytoplankton communities from the Atlantic Ocean - Atlantic ANT 2 Metagenome | ecosystem: Environmental > Aquatic > Marine > Oceanic | place: North Atlantic Ocean...
TATCTTCAACAAATGTATTTGGAGATGCCAATGCTACAGGGTTTACAACTGGTAGACAAGCAATGGACCCATCAGAGTTTACAGGAATTGCAGGACAACCAGGAGGTATGACTTATTCTGGTGCACCATCTGCATTAACTCAAACTGATTATTTTGCTAATTTATTTGCAAATGGCTTTGTACCTAATAAAGTACACTTAGATTCATCAGATATTGCAGGTATTTCTGGTACTCCCGGTGCAATGGATTATACACCATCAACACCTTTACCTTCTGCAACATCTGTTCATGGTAACCCAACAAATGCATTTAATGATGCAGCAGGAACAGGTTTTCATCAAAATGAAGTTCACTTAGGCCCATCAAGATATGTTGGAGTAATGGGAACTCCGGGAGCAATGACTTATACCAACCCTATACCAAGTGCTTTAGGTTTAGCACCAGGTCCAGTAAATTATTTTAATGATATACCTCAAACGGGCTTTACACTAAACCAAGCATTAAAAGAAACAAAATTTGTAGGGGTTGATGGACCAACAGGTGGTATGACTTATACTAACCCTATGCCTCACCCAGAATATGGTTCTGGTCCAGGAGATGGTGTTGATTATATGGGTAATGATGCAAGACCAGGTTTCGATAAAGATTTCACTACTGGTTTACCTTCTAAATATGTTGGTATTGACGGTTCTCCTGGTTCAATGACTTATACAAACCCAATGCCAATGACGACACCAACTCATGGTTTGAACTTAGCAACAAATGCTTTCTTAAATAAAAGAGACACTTGGAATGAGAATAATAGATATGGTTCTAATGAAGCATCAACAAAACCTAGATATTTAGATTTAGATGATGATTTCTCACAAGTTCAAAGTATATATAATGATTTAATTTCAAAGCACTCAGCTGTAACTACTCAGATGATAAAAAAGGGAATCCAAGTAAAAGATGGAGCCCCAGTTGGAAACTTTAATGGTACAGATTATCAAGCCGGTATGGGTGGTTTACAATTAAGATTACCAGCAGCATTAGAATATGGGTATAAAAGAATATGGCCATTACAATTTGACTTTGGAAGAAGCAATTTCCTATTAAATAGAGGTATATTAAAATTATATTCTATGCAATCTCAATTTAGAGTTGGAGATGCACCTTTCCATTGGTTAAGAGGTACAGTTTTATTACCTTGGATAGACCCATTTGCAGCAATTGGAGGGTTAATACCTGGAATAGCTGGAACGGTAGCAGGTTTACCTATGAAATTGAAAACTTTAGGGCCTGGTACTTATGCAAGGAAAAATTCTATATTCAAAAGATTTGGTCTTGGGGTATCCGATATAAATTTCAAAAGAAAAAATGCATTATCTACAATAAAATCTAGAGACAAACAACTAGCAGCAGATTTAGTGCCTAGCGAAGATTTAATACCGTTTTACTTTCATAATATAAATTTGAATACTATTATCCAATTTAGAGGTACAATGAAAACTATAAACCATGCCTTTTCGCCTCAATGGTCTCAAAAAAGATATTTCGGAAGACCAGACCCAGTTTGGAAATATGGAGGATATTCTAGTACATTATCATTTTCATTTACAATTTATGCAAACTCTCCAGAAGAATTATGGCCTATGTACACAAGCCTAGATAGTTTAATAGGTTTAACAAAACCGCAATGGGACTCAAGAGGAGCAAATCACCAAATAGCACCAATCTCTACTTTAACAATAGGAGACTTATATACTAGACAACCAGGAGTATTACAATCATTATCGGTAGCACCGGATGAACAAGTACCATGGGATATAGGTTATCAACCTGGTGAAGGGTTATTAGGTAGACCTATGCAATTGATGCAAGTTTGGGGTGAAAAATCAAGAGATATTTTTGATGAAAAAGATGGGGTTAAAATATTCCAACCAGCAAGAAACAGAGTTTTACCTAGAGTATTTAATATAACTTGTCAGTATGGACTTATAGAAAAGAAGGGAGGTTCAATGCTTGATTCTACCTTCCACTCAGACAAGGGAGGACTAGACCCTATAACAAACGAAAGTAATGGTGAATCAATGTTACCAAATAAATTAAAAGCTGGTTGGAATGATAGTAATTCCTTATCAGGGATCAAGAAATCTATATTAGGTGGTAAAGATTACGCATAAGGAGATAAAAAATGGGAAGATATTCTAATAAAAAAATAAAAGCTCCTCAAACAGGAATAGATGGTAAAATAATACCAAGAACTGAGTCCTTACCTTTATATCCGAATATGAGAGATTCTGATGATTTTTCTAATAATGACCTCTGGATAATAGCAACAGATGGAGATAGGTTAGATTTACTTTCTCACAGATTCTATGGTGATGTAAAATATTGGTATATAATAGCAGCAGCAAATGGTATGGGTAAAGGTACTTATTATGTAAAACCAGGAACTAGAATGAGAATACCTGCATTTCCTCAAGGTATAGAAAAAGATATAAAAGGATAGTTATATGGCATTTAGAGGTATAAATTTAGAACCTATTCATAGAAATGTACAGCTTTACTTAGAACAAATGAGTTATGTTCATAGTAACATTAGAGGAAACTTGGATGGTCAATATTTCAATGGAGAAAAGGGTACAACTGGTTCAAGAATAAAAAGAGCTAAAATTGCTAATTCAAGAATACCTTGGATAAGCTTAAGAAGTAATGCAGTAATAAATTATTCAAAATCAGAAGAAGAGTTTGTAACTGATTTGGACAACAACACTTCAGGTTTTGAGACGGTTGATACTTATTATAATGATTATCAATTACCATATAATATGCTAGGTATATTAGCTGAAGGTGGTTATTCCAATGAAAAAGAACACACTCATTGGATGGAAAAAAATGCAAGACAATTATTCCATCCAGGTAGAAGAAATACTCCTCCTCCTGGTTTACTAGGTTTGAATATAGATACGAAAGGAAATCTTGGTTCTGTAAAAACTGCAACTGTTAAAATATTATGTCACACCTCTGATGACTTAGAGTTAATTGAAGCAAACTTTATGACGCCAGGAATAACTTGTTTTTTAGAATGGGGTTGGGGTACAGCTTCACCATTATCTCTAGAAAAATATCAGCAATGCCGTAATCTACCTTCTCTTTTAGATAATATGATAGTTGCAAAACAATTAGGCTTGGGTATAAACGATTTGGGTATGGTTAATGAAGCAGCGGCTTTGGAAAATACAAATAAGTCTGGCTTTGACCCCTTCAAAGAAGGAGTTGGACAATATGATGGAATGCTAGGTGTTATAACGTCTTTTAATTGGACTATGAATACCGATGGTTCATTTAATGTAACAATTAAACTATTGTCTCCTAACTCTTTAATGATGAATACACAATTAACAACTAATGTTTTAGCTGCTACAAAACTTACTCATATTAAACAGGGTAAAATGGATGTTAATGAAGAAAAATCTTCAATGAATGACTGCTCTGCAATTTTTGATTATTTTAGAAATTGCTTAGTACCAAACTCTTCAGCACTTGCAAATCAAGATTTACCAAAAGATTTAGAAAAGCATGACAATGCAAATACTAAAAGACGAGTTAAATACAGCCACAGTGTTAAGGGAGATGACTTAATAGGAAAAACAAAATCTTTTGAAATAGGTAATCTAGAAGACTTTAATAAATGGTTCCCTGTAAAAGGTGATAATGCAATCGGAGTTCAAACTTCTGCTACAAGTCATTATTATGGGGGCGTAAACTACAGAGCTAGATATCTTTACACACAAAGACCTTTTTTGAAAAGAGGAAATCTTTGGTACAATAAAGACCCTATGTCAATGAGGGAAGTTGGCTATGAAGACGGAGACCCTGCTGCAAGAAGAGAATTATTAGGTTTACTTGCATTCACAAGAAGTTCTGAAAAGGAAAGGGAACTTTTTGTAACTTGGGGGTTTGTAGAAGACTATATAATAAATAATATTTGTGTACCTAGAGATAAAGATGGTGAACCGCTATTTACATTTTCAAGTACACACGCTATGAGCCCAGCAGAATTTGAAGCTCAGGCAGGTGAACCTCTATCCCCAGACGCAATAGACTCCTATATGAATAAAGCAAAAGCATGTCCAGGATGGAATCCTGATTTAGATATATTAAGGAGTAATATGTTAATAAACTCTCCTTATATAATGTCTTTCAATTCAGATGTATGTTGGATTCCAGAAAAGATAGATATACCTCAAGTATTAGCAAAATGGCTACCAGGAGATAATGAAGATAATGAGACCTTATCCGGGTATTATTGGGAGTTAACAGGTAAAGGTCAAAGGGGTAATAAGCACTTCTATCCAATGAAAGAACTATATACAAACCAATTTGGCTACCCTGAAAGGGGAGCTGGAGCATTATCTGGTCAAATACGTCAAATATTGGTAAATTCTAAGTTTATAGAACAAAAATTAAATAGTTCTAGAAATGTAGAACAATTCGTTAATGCAGTTTTTAATGAAATAAACGATTCATGCGGTTCTCCTTGGGACTTTACAATAAAAGCTTCACCAAACGACTCATCAGTTTTACAAATAGTAGATAACAATTGGGTAAATACAAGAGCAAGAAAAAATATATTAACTAAAGCAAAAACTTTAGAAGAATTACAAGAATGGGCAAAATCTGAGAAAGATAAACAAAATACGACTAATAAATTTACCCCTGAAAAAAATTCGTCTTGGAGACATGGTACAAACCAATTTCCTCCACTTGCAGAAACAACTGATGTTAGTGGGCTTCCCTCTCCAGGGATGCAACCAGAAAATAATTTGACAGCACAGTTGACTACTCTATCAAACAACGTCTACCCATTTTCAGATTCAAAGGGGCATCTAACTATAGCTGGTAGAGGAGATGGTAATATAGTAAGAAGGTTTACTTTGAATTCTAAATTACCGAAGGGTATGCAAGCAATGGCTTTTATGGCTAATGCTAAGAAGGGTGGAACTTCCTCTTCACAAACAAAAGAAGAATCTAGTTTTTCATTATATGACTTTCAAATGAGAGATTCTTTCTATACTCCAGGAATGGACCAAAAGCAAATAGAAGCAAATGAAAAACTAAGACAAGAGGCTGACCATAAAAGAGCTAGAACTTGGGTTAATAATATGGTAGCAATGCAAAATACTGCATTGGAACCTTCTGCTGCCCAAAGTATAGCTAGACAACAAGTAGCAAGTTTTGTTTTTAACAAAGAAGATTTTAATGCAGATTCAATGCCTAGACTTATGCCAATAGAGTTATCTATAGTAATGGATGGACTATCTGGTATACACCAAGGAAATGGTATAAAATTATTAGATTCAGATTTGGGTGGTATCTTACCTAGAAGATTTGCCAATAGAGTAATATTTCAAGTAACAAAAGTTCAACATTCTATAACAAGAGACGATTGGACTACTACTGTAAAGTGTATGATGAGAATGTATACTTCACCTAATGGAAGTTGGACTGACTCAATGCTTGAAGCCTATAGAGGGATATACAAAAGAATTGCTTCTATTTCTGTTGGAGGAGTAATTATTGGTAATAAACCTGGGTTTGAATCCGGTGGAAGTCCTCAAATGGATAAAGATATAGGTATAGCTAAAGATGTAATAATGGAAAAAGCTCGTAAAGGTGAATATGGTCATGTTTGGTACAAAGGTAGTAAGAAAAAACTTAAAAACTTTATGTGGGACTATGACCGAGGAACAGCAGATGGGTTTGGTTACGGAGCATATGGTTGGAATCCAAAATCGGGTACAAAGATATTACATACAGGCGAAGAAATGAAAGATAATACAATGTATGATATGCAAGGAAACCCTATAGATGATAATGCAGAAGATTGGTAATGGAACAGAATAATAAAATACTAGACATATACTTGAAAGCAAAAGGTAAAGATAAGAAAGATGATGTAATATCTATCGTTCCATATTCTCCAATGCCTAGCGAGAAAGATTACAAAGCAGGATACTTTAATAGATTTTTTGTTGCAAGATATGATGCACCTGCTGCAACAGAAGTATCGGAAAAATTTTACAATGAAAGTTTTCCAAAACTCGCAGAGGGTTTATATAAAAAAGCTGAAGTAAGATGGTATATTAAAGAAGGTGTAAATATAGAAAGAGACGACGAATTTATCTGGGGAGGAAAAACAGCACAAGCTTTGAATATACATACAACTAATAAAGCAGCTAGACAAAAAAGATTCCCTCAATTACTAAGAGCAGTAGATGATTTCTTAGAATTTGTTAAATAATTTGGTTAAGTCAAATTTTTTTCTTATATTAAGGTTATAAATGAATAAAATGGTTATAGATAAAAAAATAAAGCAATTTTGTGTATTGTCCTATATAAAAACTGGGAAAGTTCCGGACTTAGAAACTGTATCAACAGAAGCTCATAGATTTTATAATAAATTATATTGGAATAGACCTGATATATTTGATATAATACCAAAGAACAAACATATAGAACGTATGAAGCTTATAGAAGCTCGCTTAGAGGCTTTCGATATAACAGAGTATGACAAATACATATCTGAAATATACGAAAATCGGATATTCCCTTTATTTGAATCGATAGAGAACAATTTATTACATACTACAGGTAAACCTGAAAAATCTAAGTACAATTTATTTACAACAACTGGTAGACCTTCTAATTCTAATGGGGGTATAAATTATGCAGCAATAAATAAAGAAGATGGTTCAAGAGAAAGGTTTGTAAGTAGATATAATGATGGAAAATTAGTAGAGATGGACTTTGATGCATATCATATAAGACTAATAGGTTCACTAATAGATTATAAATTACCATCTACATCAGTCCACGAATATTTTGCAAAACAATTTTATGGTGTAGAAAATGTAACTAAGGAAGAATATGCACAATCTAAAGCAATGTCCTTCCAGGTTCTATATGGTGGTGTACCAAAGGAATTAGAATCGATTGAATATTTTTCTAAAACAAAAGCTTATATTTTCAAACTTTGGGATACTTATAATTATAAGGGTTATATAGAGACACCGATATTTAAGCGTAGGTTATATAAGGAAAATTACCTAGATATGAACCCACAAAAACTTTTTAACTATTTGATTCAAGCATTTGAAACTGAAAGTAATATATGCACGATGGAAAAAGTAATGAAGTTTTTAGAGGGAAAAGATACTAAGTTAATATTGTATACATACGATGCTTTTTTGTTTGATGTACCTAGTAGCGAATCGAAAATTATAAAGAAGATTAAAAACATAATGGACTATCCTATAAAAATGCACTATGGTAAGAACTATAATGATATGGAACTTTTAGGTAGCTAATATGATATTTATTACTGATGAATAGTACTATAATAAATAAGCTGGTTAAAGATTGGGCTTGGCGAACTAACGATGGTATGCCTGACCCAAAGAATCGTGACCACCTGGAATTATTAGAAACTACTCTTAGAAAATATAATTACTCAGAAGACTTTATAACAGAATTTATCAGTCAAATTTCAATAAACGAAATAGACTTTGCAGACAAAGATGCTTATAGAAAATATAGAGCTAAGCATAATATGCGTCCAGGTACTAAATTTACAATAGGTGGAAAAGAAACTACTGCAGGAGATGAAGATAAAAAAGATAAACCTAAAAAGGATACAAAATCTACTCCTTCTTCTGGTAATAAAGAAATAGACAGCTATCAAGAAGAAACTGCAAAGAAAAGAGATAAAGGTATAGCTGGTATGGGTGGTGCAAAAGCAAGTCAAGGAGAATCAAGATTTTGCAATGCAGTAGATACTTTAGATGAGGATAAGTTTAGAGCAGATAATAAAGAAGCTATAGACCAAAAAGTTAAAGACCTAGAAGGTAAGAAATTAAAAGTTAAAGAAAAAGCTGATATAGAAATGAATGGTCTTGACCCAGACTCAGAAGAGGGAAAACAATATTTAGCAGAAAGAGAAGTTTGGGCAGAAAAGGAATTAGACCGAGTAAAAGATGACCCTGATTCAGTATTTAATAAAGACTTTAAGGGTAAAGAAGAAGATTATAAAGAATGGATGCACGCTGCATATGATGGTGCAAAGGCAACTAAAAAAGTATTAGACGAAGATACTCCGCTAGATACTTCTAAGTCTTACAAAACTATACAATCTGATGCCAAGGTAGATTCAAAAGTACAAGCAGAGTTACAAAAGAAATATGACGAAGCTAAAGGTGATGATAAAAAGTTCTATGAAAATCAATTAAAATCTTTTGATAAGAATAAAGCCTATCATGATACTTATGTTGTTGGGAAAGATGAAAATGATAGAATGACAGTTGTATCTATATCTAATAAAAAGTCAAGTGAATTGATAGACCCTCAAGCAAATACTACACCAGCAAATAGATTCCAACAAATAAAAGACCAATATGGCGAAAAAGTATCCAAAAGAGTTACAGATTCCTTAGATTCTAATATGGAAGATGTTAAAGATGCAAAGAAGGCTGGTATAAAAGCTGGTAATAAGGTAGAGATAGATGATGAAATAGTTAAAGTTTGTGAATTACCTATTATGAAGAAGTATATGGATAAACTCGATGGCCATAGAGGGTTTAACAAATGGCTAGAAGGTAAAGATACGTCCATAGAAGATTTATCGACAAAAGAGAAACTAAAATTATCACAAGAATTTTCAGCAAAAGAATTAGAAGAGAAAGGTAAAGTAGCTTATGAACCATTTGGTAAGATTTATACTAAAGTTGGAGAGTTTACTAAAGTCAAAAAATTCGAAAAAGAAAACCCTGATATAGATATAGCTTCTTCTGAAGCAATTGCTAATTGTATAGATATAAAAGCAAAGGAAAAATCAGTAGTAGAAACCTCATATCAAAATGTTTTATCTGATATAGAAAAAGCTGATAAAGATGGTGGACACGATGGGGAAGGAAATGGTCCTCACGCTCAAGGTTATATTGCAACAGTTATGAAAGCAATGCACTTTGATTCATATATAGATTCACCAGATGGAAATATGGTAGTAACAATGGGTGGTAGAGCAGTACAACCATCTCAAGTTAGAAGTTGCTTAGCAGATTTAAGTGGGTTCAAAGGTGATTCAAAAACTCCTGAAGGTAGAAAGGGGTTAAAAAATCATATATTAAAAAATAGTAAAATAGACGCAACTACAGGGGCATTAACTATAAATTCACCAAGTGGAAAAAGAGAATTGGCAACTGATGTTTGGAGAACAGCTGGTACATCACAAAAAGTAGCATCAGGAATTGGTTCAAATATGAGAGGTTGCTTAAAAAACAAAGTAGATATTAGGAGGAGAGGGTAATGAGAACTAATTTACTTTGCACTTTTACAAACAAAAAAGAATTCCGTAAAGTTATCGATTTAATAGTTGATAAATATGATATATTATACAATAAAATTTTCTTATTAAGAGAAGCAGAAAATGATTATAATTTGATGTGTACTTATAATATATCTGTAGAGGAAAATTATTCAGAATTAGAAAATACTATTTTATTACATAGAAAAAAACAAACTAATACTCTTTATACAATAAATGCATTAAATGCTTTAATAACCGTTTTGAATAATGGAGTATTAGATACAACATACCAATTAGATTGGGAGTTATATAGAAATACAATGCTTTTAACTAATGAAGAAGGGTTAAAAAGGATTGACACTGAAGTTGAAGATATTATATACATTAAAGTAAAAAGGTGAGAAAAATGATAAAATTAAAAAAATTATTGCACGAAAACACTATTTCGGAAAATTTGAAGTATCATATTAGAAATGGTATAAATTTACAAGAGTCAGTTTTTAGATACGGTTCTAAAGCTCATTTTGACTTAATAAATGAAGCAAGAAAATTATTACAGAAAGGTCATGAATTCGACTCTTATTCTAAAAATCTACTAGATACAGATTTAGGTACAATGGGTTTATATGAAGGAGTAGAAGTACCATTAGATTTCCCTATGTTGACAGAAGCAGAATATCAAGGAAGAAAAGTAGACTTGAATAAGCCTAAAAGAGGTGGTTCTGCAAAATACTATGTTTATGTGAAAGACCCAAAATCAGGTAATATTCGTAAAATAGCTTTTGGAGCTAAAGGTGGTGGTGGAAAACTAGCAGTAAAGATAAAAGACCCTAAAGCAAGTAAAGCTTTTGCTGATAGACACAATTGTGATACAAAGAAAGATAGAACAAAAGCTGGGTATTGGTCTTGTAATTTACCTAGATACGCTAAACAATTAGGTTTAGGTTCAAATATGAATAAATTCTGGTAAATGAATACATATAAAGACGAAATAAATACAGGTTATAAAATAAGAACATTTGACAAAGATGTTCTGGAAGAGGAATTGATATGGCACACAGACGAATTCGACAGAGAAGTTGAAGTAGTTGAAAGTAAAGGGTGGCAATTTCAATTCGACGATGAATTACCATTTGGTTTGCAAAAAGGTACTATCATACACATACCCCAAGGTAAAATTCATAGAATTATCAAAGGTAATAGCAATTTGATAATTAAAATCAAAGAAATTTGATATTTATACTAAAGGTTTTCCTCTTATTATTTGGATAAGTCGAAAATTTTTCTTATATTTGATAAATAACAATTAAAAACTGAAAATTAAAAGTATGTCTAAATTATTCTTAACTATTACTTTGTTCCTTGTTGGACAAACGCTAATTTGGTTTCAAACGAACGGTCAATTCCTTTGGAGTTGGTTCGCTAAAAATCCCCTAGTATTATCTTTAGTAGGTGGAACTACAATATCCTATGCATTTATATTAGCAACAAGATTTGCCTATGAACATTTTGACGGTCTTTTATGGCCAGGTAGATTTTTGGGTTTTGCATTAGGTATTTCTTCCTATGCTATTTTAACATGGTATTTTATGGGAGAGGGTATTAACTTGAAAACTTTAACTTCGTTAATATTATCAATAGGAATAATTTGTGTACAACTATTTTGGAAATAGATTGTTAATAACTTTATTGAATTTTATTTGGATATGTCAAATATTATTCTTATATTAGTAAATAATAAATAAAAGATAAAAATATGCCAATACAATTAGGATATGCTTGTATAAATACGGAATTACGTAAAGACCGTATATTTACAAATCGCCACATGCGCAAAGCAACATTCGAAGCTAAAGGTATCGAATATGCTTCAGAATTAAATTTACAAAACGTTAAAGACCTTGTTAAAATTATACAATGGAATCATGAAAATGGTATCAAAGTATATCGTATGTCATCAGATATATTCACCTGGTGCTCAGAATACGAATTCAAAGATTTACCAGATTACAAAGAAATATGCTCTATATTAAAACATGCTGGTTCATTAGCTAAACAATATGGCCAACGTTTATCAGCTCACCCGGGTCAATATACAGTACTTGCTTCAGAAAATGAAAATACTGTAATAAAGTCTATAGATATATTAAATAAGACTGCACAATTCATGGACCTAATGGGTATGCCTAAAACGCCCTATTGTAAAATAAATATACACATCGGGGGTGCCTATGGTGACAAAGCTTCAGCTATGGCTAGGTTCTGTAAAAACTTCAAACGTATACAACCATCGGCACAAAAACGCTTAACAGTCGAAAACGACGATAAAGCTTCTATGTATTCAGTAGTAGATTTATATAATGGTATTCATAAGGTTATCGGCATTCCTATTGTATTCGATTATCACCATCATAGATTCTGCACTGGTGGTCTTACAGAATCGGAAGCTTTACATCTTGCTTCAAAATCTTGGCCATCGAATGTAAAACAATGTACTCACTACTCAGAGTCTATGTTAATTAAAGAAAATGCCGAAGGTAAAAAACCCCAAGCACATTCAAACTTTATATACGACACTATAAATACACACGGTTTAGATATAGATTGTGTAGTCGAAGCTAAAGCAAAGGAAAAAGCAGTTCAAAGATATTACGATAAAAATTTGGTTATATCGTAATTTTTTATTATATTAGTATTAACAATTAAAAAAAAGAGGAATAGATTATGATTACAATCGAAAACTTGCAAGAAACTTTAACTAGTATTACATCAGATGTTGAAAAATTCAATAGTGGAAACAAATCAGCTGGTACACGTATTAGAAAAGCAATGCAAACATTAAAAGGTCAAGCACAAGACCTACGTAAAGAAGTGCAAGAAATCAAAAATAATAATTAAAAATTAAGGAGAATTTATTATGGCAATTGACTTAGACGCAATTAGAAAAAAGCTGCAAGGCTTGAATCAAACAAATCAAAGAACTTCGAATCTTTGGAAACCAGAACCAGGAAAGAATCAAGTAAGGATAGTACCTTATCAATTCAACAAAGATAACCCGTTTATCGAATTGATGTTCCATTATGGTCTTGGTAAACGTTCTTATTTATCACCAACTACTTTTGGCGACTCTGACCCTATCGTAGAGTTTGCAGAAAAGCTTAAAAAAACTGGTAGTCGTGATGACTGGAAATTAGCAAAAGGTTTAGAACCTAAAATGAGAACTTTTGTTCCTGTAATCGTTAGAGGACAAGAATCAGAAGGGGTTAAATTTTGGGGCTTTGGTAAAACAGTTTATCAAGAATTATTAACTTTTATAGCTGACCCAGATTATGGTGATATTACAGACTTAAAAGGTGGTAGAGATATTACTGTAACTTTCACACCTGCTGAAGGTGGAGAAAGATTCCCTAAAACTTCTATCATGGTTAAACCTAATCAAACTCCAGCTACTGACAATAAAGATTTAGCTGAGAAAATTGTAAATGGGCAATCTGATATTCATGAAATCTACTCTAAGGTTTCTTATGATGAATTAAAAGAAGTATTAGAAAATTGGTTAAACCCTGAAGATGGAAACTCTACTGAAAGTGCTCCACAACAAGAGCAAAAAGTAGCAACGCCAGCAGGAGTTAATCAAACTAATGATATAGATACAGCATTTGACGATTTATTTAATAGTAAGTAGGAGATAATTATGGCTAGAAAAAGTAAAACACAAAAAGCAGCTATTGCAGAACGTGATGCTTTAGCCGGAATTATTGCAGACTCTTTGAATAAAAAGTTCAAATCAATGAAGGTTGCATATTTTTTAGATGGAGCAGAAGAGACCCCAACAGATTTAACTGAATGGGTCTCTACTGGCTCTTCTCTATTAGATTTAGCAATTTCAAATAGACCTAATGGAGGAATCCCGGTCGGTAGAATTACCGAATTGACTGGTCTAGAAGCTTCTGGTAAATCTTTAATTGGAGCTCATCTTTTAGCTAACACTCAAAAACAAGGAGGATTGGCTTTATACATCGATACTGAAAATGCTATGAATGAAGAATTCGCTCGTGCAATAGGTATTGATATATCAAAGATGTTATATATTCAATTAGAAGCAATAGAAGATATATTTGATGTAATTGAAAATATAATTCTAAAGATAAGAGAATCTGATAACAATAGATTAGTCACA
>Ga0163179_10002246_pt1 | contig 13523 bp, 10 predicted proteins | sample AtlANTMetagenome_FD_109643 | JGI IMG/M metagenome (GOLD analysis project Ga0163179, IMG submission 109643) | Marine eukaryotic phytoplankton communities from the Atlantic Ocean - Atlantic ANT 2 Metagenome | ecosystem: Environmental > Aquatic > Marine > Oceanic | place: North Atlantic Ocean...
AAAAACGGTCGCGATATCTGCATCGTCTGGATACTTGTCATGCAGTTCGCGCATAGCTGCCAAAAACGCAAAATCCCTCTCTCTGTCGTCGGGTACCGCATCCTCGTTATAGAGCACATAGGTCGCATTAATGAGGTCGCGTTCTAAATCTGAGCCATTGCCAGCCAATTCCATCGCGCGGCGAATCGCCGCCAGTCCCGCGCCCTGTGGGTCATCAGGCAAGCCTTGGTATCGACTATTCGGATTCGGGCCAGCTGCATGGGCTATTCCCCAATGCGGCATGGGACTATCCGGATCAAGCCTAGCTGCCTCCTGGTAAGAAGCGATAGACTCAGGGAAATAAAATCCCCATGCCATTCGAATCCCCTGGTCAAAAAAGGCTTGAGCCTCTTCTGAATCGGTAGAAATAGGTCGGCTATAAGTACCTCCACCCGGGACCATAATGGCTAAAGCCCCGTCGTCTGCCTGAGCGTAAGCCTTTGATAATAAGTTAATTAATAAAAATGTCGCGCCAAATAGTGCTATTAGTTTGCGCATCTACCCCACCTCACATTTAAAAGTTAAACCATCCCCCCTTTCGATTGGACATTTACCGCGAATCGGGGAGCCTTGAATTATCTACGCAGTATAACCTTAATCATATGGGTCATCCTAGTTTGTTTAGTAAATTGCAAAAGTAACTTGGTCAGAGTACGTTTGGTAAATCGCTAACTTGAGTGAGTCATAATGAAAGCAATCAAATTATGTTTCTGTCTAATTATTCTGACAGTTGGTTTTTCGTCAAAAAAACAATCGATGGCTCAGCAAGAGGCTGAAGCTTATTCTGGTGTTACTGAATCACGCTTGATGTTTCAAGATAATTGCGCAGTTTGCCACGGTGAAAACCTGGAAGGCACAGGTCAGGGATCTACACTTCAAGGTAATTTAATTCATGGACATTCCATAGAGGCTATCGTCACTAGCATAACTAACGGTTATGAAGTTCAAGGCATGCCGGGTTGGCGAGACATTTTCAACCCGACTGAAATCCGCGGCTTGGCGATGTACTTGATGGAGACGCGAAATAATGTGGGCTATGTCACCTCGAATTATGACACGGACTTTGAGGTGCCTAACGCAATCTTCGAAACCTCTTTGCATGACTTTCATTTGGAGATTATCGCTGAAGATATAGACCCACTCCCCTTCTCAATAGAACCGATGCCTAACGGTGACATTCTAGTCACCGAAAAAACTACGGGGGTACGAATTATTCGAAAAGGCGAGGGAAGGTCCGAACTTATTCATGGTACTCCAACTGCTTTTGATGATATCTACAGACTAGAATCTCGGATTGACATAGAGAGGGGCATGGGTTGGTTATTTGATATCAAACTTCATCCCAACTACATTGAAAATGGTTGGATTTACTTGTATCACAGTCACCGCTGCAGTAACTGCAATGAAGCAAGTCGTCAAGAGGAGAGGCCTGTCTCCATGAATAGGCTCGTTCGCGGTAGATTGGATGGTACAGAATGGGTAGATCAAGAAATAATCTGGCAGGCACCCCTAGAAGACTATTTCTTTGCAGGAGACGTCGGTGCCGGAGGACGGATAACATTTGATAATAAGGGTCATGTGTTCTTTTCAATAGGCATGAAGTGCGGCGGCCAAGGGGGAGGTATTCAAAACTTGGCCACACCTTGCGGTAAAATACATCGTGTTAATGATGACGGTTCTATTCCCGAGGACGGCCCATATTTTGGGGTTGATGATGTTTATGAAAGCATCTACACCTATGGTCACAGGAGCCCGCAGGGACTTGAGTACGATCCTATCAATGGTGAACTTTGGGGAAGTGAGCATGGCCCGCGAGGAGGCGATGAAATTAACCGGTTGCTGCCTGCGGAAAATTATGGATGGCCTCTTTATTCGACAGGACTGCACTATGATGGAAGTCGAGTAAATGGTCTGGACCTTGGGATTGCCTTTGAGCTATCTGACATAACGCAGCCAGTGGTGGATATGACACCGTCCCCTGCTGTTTCCAGTTTCATAATAAGCCAAAGTGAAAAATTTCCGAATTGGAATGGCGACTTCATTGTTGGATCTCTCAAATCTCGGAGCTTATTTCGGATAGATATCGAGAATAACCGTTTTGTCGAGAGAGAGACGCTATTCGAAGGCATAGGTCGCGTTAGAGATATCGAAATGGGTGTAGATGGCTCTATCTATCTACTCTTTGAACATGGTGGAGGTGGCAAGGTTGTCACATTAGTTCCTAAGAATCAGGCTGAAGAATGAGAAAAAGTACATTAAGGGTCTTCATAGATTACGTCTGACCGTGGTGCTATCTCAGTACTGTAAGTACTGACAAATTGAAGGCTCATTACCCTGTTGAAATTCAATTAATCCACTTCCCCCTGCATCCAGGGACACCTAGTGAAGGGGCAACTCTTGAGGAATTATTTCCAGGCAGGGATCTAACCCCAATGAAAGAGAATATGAAGAAGTTAATGACGGAAGCTGGATTAGATTATGGGGAGCGCACTCATACCTTCAATAGTCGTCTAGCTCAAGAACTTGGAAAATGGGCTGATACTCAGAATGAAACATCTGACATACATAATTTAATTTACCAAGCTTACTTCGTCGAAGGAAAAAACATCGGCGATATCGATGAATTATTAAAAATCGCTGAAAAAGCAGGTTTTGATAAAAAAGACGCGAAGAAAATATTGGATAATCGGTTATTTAAGTCTCTTGTAGATGAGGACTGGCAAAAGAGCCGAGAATTTGGCATCACTGGTGTTCCAACTTTTCAATGTAATCAAAATTTTTTAGTTGGTTGTCAACCCTACGAGATGCTTGAACGTTTTATTAGCAGATCTACCGAATCTTGACGGAATGATTTAAATTTCTATTATCATAATTTTTCTTCGCGTCTTTTTCATCAAACCAGCTTGTTTTTTCGACCTTCCCAAAACGGTTTTCGTAATTCTGTTTTCAAAATCTTATTGATTGGCGATAGTGGCATTGGGTCTAACCTGAAAGTGACACTAATAGGACATTTGTAACCCGCGATTGCTTTCTTACAAAAAACAATAAGCTCTTCTTCGGTGGTTTCGCATCCATCTTTTACAGTAACTACGGCGTGAACGGCTTCGCCCCAAGTGTCATGCGGGATCCCAATAACAGCACATTGATGAATGGCCGGGTGGTTTTCTAACACGTTCTCAACCTCAATCGGATAAACATTTTCACCTCCCGAAACAATCATGTCCTTAACTCGGCCCTCGAGATAAAGAAACCCATCTTCATCTAAGTATCCGGCGTCACCAGTATGGTACCAACCCCCCTCAAGAGCTTCCTGGGTAGCATCGGCCAACTTCCAATATCCCTTCATAATATTCGGCCCCCTGGCTAAGATTTGCCCAGTCGTGTTTGGCGGCACTGCGCGATCTTCCTCGTCAGCAATAACAAGATCGACATGCTCGACTGGACGACCCACTGAGCCTAATTTACCTGAATTTGGACCCTCAAGGACGTGGTACTTGGAATCTAAGCTGGTTAGGACTGGAGATGCCTCGGTCATTCCGTACGTTTGAAAAAATTCTGTTGTAGGGAATGCCTCCAGAATACGCCGAAGCAACGCAGCTGATAATGGTGCTGCTCCTGATGCTAGCATTTTTAAAGAAACAAGATTAAAAGAAAGAAAATCCGGATGATCTAAAATCATTTGATACATAGTGGGAACTAAGGTAGCTGAATTAACTCCATAACTTTCTATTGCATCTAGCAGCGAGGTAACATCAAATCTCGGCAGTATGACGGCGTGTCCGCCAAGTGCTGTGCTGCTAAATACACGGGAGCCCGCCGCCAAATGAAATAGAGGACCAACGATTACAAACGCCCAATGACGCTGCAACCTATAAAGAGGAATGGTGCAGTTAGTGTTACAGATAAAGTTACTATTCGTTAGCATGACCCCTTTCGAGCGACCAGTAGTTCCTCCCGTATAAAAAAAGGTAGCTACCTCATCGTTGGAACTGGGCAACAGGTCACAATACTCCCCTGACGACGATACCTCTTGAACACCTTTCTCATAAGAACTCCAACTCTCCATCAGCTCCGATTGCGCAGCACAAAGAACCCCCTTCAAACTTGCGCATACCTTAAGAAGGTGCCCAGCTTGCTCAATGAAGTTCTCATCAACTATTAAAATTTTTGGAGTACAATCTTCAATACACTCCACCATCTCTCGAATAGATAATCGATGATTAATTGGAACATAAATCGCGCCGATTAAAGCCGGAGAGTAATAGCTTTCAAAGCAAACATTGGAGTTCAATCCCAAGTAGGCAACCCTATCTCCTGTACCTACCCCTAAACGATGAAACAGAGTTGCCGCTGCATGACACCGATTTCTAGTTTCAAGCCAAGATTGAGTAGCACCCGAAAAAGTAATAGCAGGCTGATCAGGCCATTGATCAGCGGCACGAAATAGAAGTCTACTTATCGAATTATCTTTAAATTCTTTTGAGTTCATTTTTCAATTCACTTCAGGTCCAGCTATAACTTTATCATCATGCAATTTCGAAATTTCAATACTGTCCATGTTAAGTACTTCTGAAAGTATTTCGTCTGTATGTTGACCCAGAAGGGGCGCTGGATTTGGAGATTCAAGCTCGAAACCTGAAAACCGCATTGCTTGAGAGGGGGTCAAGTATTCGCCTACTCCAGGTTGATCTACCATTGAAAAGAGGGGGTTCTCTGCCGAACACTCTGGATCATTTTTTACGAATTCCTCTATTGTTTGATAACGCCCCCAGCAGACCCCTGCTTCATCCATAGCCTTCTTTGCATCAGCAAAACGATTCTTCGCAAACCAAGGGATAAAGAGTTCGCATATTTTTTTTCGAGCAGCAAAGCGATCACCCTCACGCGAAAAATCTAAATTTAGTTCTTTCTCAAGGGCGATGATGTCGTCTTCCGTTTGAGTCACTTGAACAATGGCACCCCATTGCTTCTGACTTATCCCAACGATCATGACGCGAAAACCATCTCTACATACGAAATCATGACCGAAAGTCCCAAATATGTGGTTGCCGATTGCCTGTCTAGACTCATCAGAAAGTTGTGCTTCAGCTATATAGCCGAGGTGACCCATTGTTGCCATTGCAACATCTGCCAAGGCAAGCTTTACAAACTGCCCTTGCGAAGATTTTGATCTGTGACGCTCTGCAGCCAAGAGTGCAATTGCAATCTGCTGACCAGCTAATACATCCCAGACGGGAAAAGGATTATTTACCGGCTGTTCCCCGTCACCAGTTAGAAAAGGCAACCCAATTCGACTATTCACCGTGTAGTCCACAGCGCTTCCTCCGTGCCTGTCGCCAGTCAGATTCACATAAATCAGGTCGCGTCTCTTTGCTCTCAGCGCGTCATCCGATAGGAAACCTTTAGCGGGGAAGTTCGTCACAAAAAGCCCATTATCGTCGCCTGGCTCTGTTATTAAATTTTGAAGAAGCTCCCGACCCCTCTGATTTCGGAAATCGACAGCAATCGAACGCTTTCCTTTGTTGAGGGAGTTCCAATATAAGCTCTTGCCAGTTTTACTTAGAGGCCAACGTTTATAGTCGATACCGCCCCCGAGCTGATCAAAGCGTATGACATCTGCACCGAGCTGAGCCAAGGTCATACCACCTGAGGGTGCAGCAACGAACGCACTACCTTCTATCACTCGCATTCCTTCGAGTATTTTTTGCAATTACGATTCCTATTTAATCCTTAATGAGCAAATATCCATTGTTGATAACAATCTTATTTTGCTCGAGTGATTTGCAGCGAAATGCTATCTCGTTACCATTTTTCCAGATTTCAGTTCGTATCGTTTCTCCAGGATAGACTGGTGCTGAAAATCTCAACCTCATCCTCACAAAACGATTAGAGTCATAGCCACAACAAGTTTTTACCAGAGCATGAGTCATAACTCCAAATGTGCAAAGACCATGGAGAATTGGTGCCTTAAACCCCGCACTTCTAGCGACCGAGGGTGAAGCGTGCAATGGATTGAAGTCCCCAGAAAGCCTATAGATTAGAGCCTGCTGTGGTAACGTCGGTAAATCACAAATTTGATCTGGATCGGAGGTCGGAATAACGTCCGGCTTTGAAGCTGAAGGTTTACGTTCTCCCCCGAACCCTCCATCCCCCCTTGCAAGAATTGTCGTTACCAAAGTACAGATATCTGTGCCTGTAGCAACATCACGGACAACTCTCTCAGAGTTTATTAGCGCTCCAATCCTATCCCCTTTATCGTTTACCTCGGTTATGCGAGTTGTTGCCTCAACTGTCCCCGAGCTAGGTATCGGATTATGAAAAATGACTTCTTGTCCGGCATGCAGAACCTTAACCCAATCAATGTCAGTATCTTCATCTTTTGCCCAAAATCCTGGGTGAGCCATAATAACTGATTGGCTAGGTAGTACCTTTAACCCGTCCTCGTAAACATACTTAAGACATTCCTCGTCCAGCGGGTCTATGCCCATACCGACACCTAACGCATACAATATGCAATCTTTTTCTGTGTAGGTCTCTTGAACAGAGCCGAATTCTCTGTTCAACAACTTTTCTGGATTAATTGTCATAACTTACCCTTATGTTTTTATATTGGGTCCCAACTGAAGATATCTCCCGACCTCTCAAGCGGAAAGAAGTCTGATTTGAATGCCGGGATGACTCGCTCTATCACCGAATCGGGCGTCCAGCCCTCTTGAGTATGAGCAAACCGAAAAGGGCGATTTTGATTGAATAGGAAAATCTCGTTGTTTCTCACCCCAAATATTTGGCCAGATACCTCGCTTGCTAAGTCACTGCACAGAGCTACCGCTAGGGGTGCGATTTTCTCCGGAGTCATCTGCTGTATCTTTGCAACGCGGGCTTTCTCCTCATCAGTATTAGTTGGAATTGTCCCGATCAGCCGACTCCACGCAAAAGGTGCGATGCAATTAGATCGGACGCGGAAGCGACCCATATCCAATGCCATCGACTTAGAAAGACCAACGATGCCTAATTTAGCAGCCGCATAGTTTGCTTGGCCAAAGTTACCAATCAACCCTGAGGTGGAGGTCATATTCAGAAAACAACCACTAGTTTGTGCTCTAAAGTAAGTTGCCGCTGCCCGGCTCACGTTGAAAGTGCCTTTTAAGTGCACATTAACAACTGAATCAAAATCCTCTTCAGTCATCTTGTGAAAAATTGCGTCTCTAAGATTACCCGCATTATTCACGACACAATCGACCCGGCCAAAATAATTAACAGCGGTTTCAACAATTTCATGAGCGGCGTCCCAGTCAGTAACACTGGCATACGAAGCTATTGCATCTCCACCGGCAGCCTTAATCTGATCAACAACTTCATCTGCAGGACTACTATCAGCGCCGGAGCCATCCTCTGCTCCACCAAGGTCATTCACGACTACCTTTGCGCCATTTGCAGCGGCCATCGACGCTATGCCACGACCGATTCCACGTCCAGCGCCAGTGACAATTACAACTTTATCCTGTAACAGTGGTGTCGACATTTTTCTTCTCTCCACTTTTATATGTTTAAAAAAAATGCTCCTATTTCATCAAGAGCGACTAAGCTTTTTCGATGAGCTCTCTCGCAATTACTTTCAAGGCCAACACCTCTTCCGCTCCCTCAAATATTGAAAGTACCCGAGCGTCAACAAAATACCTTGATACCGCGCTCTCTTCGGCGTAACCCATCCCGCCATGTATCTGCATGGCCTCACGCGTCAGCCATTCTGCCGCTCTGCAGCTAAAAAGCTTAACAAGGCTGGCTTCCATTTGGCCTTCGCCTTTGTCCAGAAGATTAGCCACCGCGTAACTAAATTGGCGACAAGCCGTTATCGTGGATAACATCCTTGCTAATTTGATCTGAGTGAGTTGAAAATCATTGAGTGCCTTTTCAAAGACTCTGCGTTCCGCGGAATACGTCACCGCTTTCTCAAAAGCAGCTTGCATCAACCCTGTAGCGCGAGCCGCAGTTTGAATTCTACCCCCAGAAAAACCAGCCATAGTGAAATAGAAGCCTTTTCCTATTCCCTCCGTTTCACCGACTAAATGATCATTAGGTACAAAATAATCTTCAAAAAATAAATCAAAGGAATGCATACCGCGATAGCCTAAAGTTGAAATCGATTTCCCACTCAACTTTCCACCTTCGATCTGACAGTGTTCAAACTGATGACCAGAAAACGCCGGCTTCTCTATAAGAAACATGCTCAAGCCTCTATGGCCCAATGAACTATCCGAATTAGTGCGGGCAAGCATAACAATCAATTCAGAGCGGCCTGCGAAGGTGCACCAAGTTTTACTTCCGTTAAGAATCCATCCTTTTTCAGTAGCCGTTGCCTTCATGCTAACAGCCGCTACGTCAGAGCCTGTATTAGGCTCGGTTATTGATATCGCACAGAGCATTTCGCCTGACGCTAATTTCGGCAACCAAGCTTGCTGCTGCTTTTCGGTGCCACCTGCTAATAAAGCCCTCGCGGCAATCTCTGGTCGAGTTATTAAACTTCCAGCAGCACCAAGGGACCCTCTCGATAATTCTTCGGTTACAACTATCATGCTCAAACTGTCAGAGGTTTCATCTGGCTGAAGCCCACCAAACTTTTCTGGTATACAAGTTCCAAAACATCCTAGCTCTGCTGCAGCTTTAATAATTTGCTCAGGTATGTCTTTATCCTCTCGATGTATCTCCTCTGCAAGAGGCGCTACAATTTCATCAGCAAATCGAGAAAAGGTCTCTCGTACCAATTCTTTTTCTTCACCTAATCCAGAGTGCAATCGACCTACTTTTCCTTCGGCGATATCGGAGCCAAGCATCGAAACCATATTCGGCCCGCTATTCAAGAAAGCCGCTTTAGCATTGGGGCTATTCTCGATGACAGTTAGTGTTTCCAACTCAACACCAACTTCAAGACAGACCGTTTTCAATCGGCCCATGACGGTTTGAAATGTATCGCTGGCAAAAAGTAAGGCAAAAGCATGTTCATGAGAATCTGCACTGCTGCCTTTTGAATATTCGAGAAAGTAGGTGGCTGCGGCAACCTCCGCCGTGCAGAAGGCCAGCTGGTAACTCGCAAACTGGTGCTCATCTAAAAGTTTAGTGTCTAGCTTCTTTTCTACCGTACAAACAGTTTTTAGGGTGCGCAATCCTATCGCAACACATTCCTGAAGAGATTTTAGGAGCTCCTCTGCTGATTCTAAGCTGAGTGAAGCGGCATTCTGTTCGGTAATTTTGGTAGCTTGCATGTGAACTTCTGAGGAAAATTTAGATTAATTCTAATAATAAATTCATCTCTTCCCATCCGGGCTTACTAATTGTAGGGTCCAACAATAGAAATTGAACAAATGTTTTGATGAGGAAATCCGCCTAGATTATGGTTTAAACCTAGCCTAGGCTCTGGTAACTGCCGAGCGCCTGCCCTGCCGTTTAGTTGCAGGTAATTTTCATAGATCATGCGCAACCCAGATGCCCCTATTGGATGACCAAAACATTTCAGTCCACCATCAATTTGACATGGGGTCTTGCCATCAGCATCAAAATTGCCGTCTAAGACTTCACTGACTCCTTTTCCTTCCTCGGCTAACTGTAAGTCCTCCATGGTCACCAGCTCAGTGATTGAGAAACAATCATGAACTTCTGTCATGGTAATCTCTTCTTTTGGTTTACGAATACCCGCCTCATTATAAGCACGCTGCGAGGCTATACGGGTGGTTTTTAAATACGAGCCATCCCAACTTTCGTGACTTGATTCTGTTCCATTAGAAACGGCCAACTGCAAAGCTTTTACGGAGATCAGATTCTCTTTGCCCAAACTTTTCGCCAATTCTGGAGTTGTAACTATCGCACATGCAGATCCATCACTGACTCCACAACAGTCATATAAGCCAATCGGCTCTGCGATGTATGGCGCATTCACCGCCTGCTCTGAGGTTATCTCTCGCCGTAAATGTGCTTTAGGATTTTTTGCCCCATTCGCATGACTTTTAACGGACACATGTGCCATCGCTCTTTTCAGATCTTCTTTATTGTGACTATGTTTTGCTCGATAACCAGTAGCGAGCTGAGCAAACGCACCAGGCGCAGACAGATTTGGCCAGTACATGTCATTCTCCAGCCCCCTGGACCTTTGAGGTAATCCGCCGTAGCCGGTATCTTTCAATTTTTCTACACCGAGAGCTAACGCTATGTCACAGGCACCAGAGGCGACAGCATAGACTGCACCACGAAACGCTTCTGTCCCAGTTGCACACATATTCTCAACTTTAGTGACTGGTATGTAGTTCAATCGTAAAGCGATAGCAAGAGGCATGGCCGAGGCTCCGACATTAAATGCGTCGATGCCAGCTCCAAACCATGCTGCCTCAATCTGATTTCTTTCGATACCAGCGTCCTGAATACATTCCTCGAACGCCTCTACCATAAGCTCCGAAGGGCTCGACTCCCAGCGCTCTCCAAATTTACTGCAACCCATACCTAGAATAACAACTTTGTCTTTTATTCCGCTTGCCATTTGCTTTTACTCGCCCTTTTTGCTGTTAACATTGAACATCCCAAGCTTCCAACACATAAAATCGATTACTTGAGAAATTATCAAGCTCAGTCCTCGACTACCGCCTTCCAAAAATACTTTCTAAACCCGCGCACAGAATCAAACTGTCTTACACGAAAATGAACAGAGACCCGAGAACCAGTATCAATCGTACCTTCCTCAACCTCGGTGAAATCCATCATAATTTTTCCGCCCCCATCGAATTGTACCATGCCAAAATATGCGGGTGGATTCCAATCAAAAGTCAATCTATCGGCTGTCCAAGTAGCAACAGTGCCAAACTTGTCAGAAAAGCAGTAATCGTCCTGACTATCAAGCGCGTGACACTCTGGATTTACACAGTATTTCTCCCTTGGAATTTGAACTGTACCGCACACTCGACATTTACCTCCGATAAATCCAGTGAGCAGATCTTTTCTTCGGTTGTACCCCGAAAGGTAGGTTTGCTTGTCCACCTCCCCACGTTTGCCAAAGTCTTTCTCAATTAGGCCATTGAAACTAAGAAATTTATTATAGTTCGTCTCTTCTCGGCGATTCGCGATCGCTTTTTCAGCGCCCGTCGACGGCTTGTATTTAGCTATCTTGTCCGTCGTCTTAAACAGCAGGGCATCACACCCCTGCCCAAAGCCCAAAAGTAAGATGTATTCTTCAGGTTCAGCAATTTCCAAAGCTTTTGAAAATAGAACGATAGGCTGGGCTGCACCCGCTACTCCAACACTAGCCATCTGGTTATCTACTATAGCCTCTTGAGTGATTCCAATATTCTTTGCCACAGCACCTGGTGTTCGAGCTTGATCGCTCGGAAGAACAAAGTGCTTAATTTGTTCAACGTTTATGTTTGCTTTTTTAATTAGTTTTTTAACGGTAAGAGGAATCGTTTTCAAGTAACCTTCGTCCCTTATCCAACGCTCTTCCCAATCGTAATCAAAGTCAGACTCTTCTCCGCGATAGTGATCAACAAAGTCGACTGCTAAGGTTTCTATTGCAACACATTCTGCAATCACATTCTTACGGCTTAAAAGTAATGCCGCCGCCGCATCTCCCCAAAGCATCTCCGAGCGAGAACCAGCCTTGCTCTTCCGATGTTCAGATGAGACCAAAAGTGAATCGCCTTCCGCCCCAGACTCAAGTAACGAGACGAGTGACGATGTTGCCGCCCTTTGAGATGCTCCGATATCCATAGCCCTTATGCTACTCTCGAGATTCAAGGCCTCACCAACCACGACAGAATTTTGTCGATCAGTGAACGGGAAGGTTGTCGATGCAAGATACAAGGACTTGATGACTGAAGCGTTAGAGGATGCCAAACAATTTTTTGCAGCCTCCACCGCCATTGTTATAACGTCTTCATCCCAGTTACATATAGCCCGCTCACCCTTTGCTAAAGAATTCAGACTGGCATCAAACCAAGCATTTGCTTCAGCGATTGCTTTTTTACTTAGCCTGGCTCGAGGAATATAAACATCATGTGCTGAAACGCCTAACATATTTTCCCTCTCAAATAGTCCTTCCGATGACTAATTTCATTATCTCCGATGTGCCTCCATAAATTCTTCTCACTCGTGAATCTACGAATAGACGAGATATAGGGTACTCATTCATGTACCCGTAGCCACCAAAAAGTTGGAGGCAAGTATCAACGATTTTATTGCCCGTCTCAGTTGTCCATAGCTTTGCCATCGCGCCTTCCTCTGGGGTTAATTTGCCTTCAGTTATCTTTGCAAGACACTGATCGATGTATGACCAGCCAACAGCTAAATCAGTTTTCATTTCTGCTAATTTAAATTGAGTGTTCTGGAATTCATAGATTTGCTTGCCAAAGGCGTTACGCTGTTTCACATAATCAACCGCCAATTCATATGCACGTTGCGCTTCTGCGAGCGCCCGACAAGCAATAGTTATCCGCTCCCTGGGTAATTCGTTCATAAGAACAGCAAAGCCATTACCAGCTTGACCCAGAAGATTTTCGACCGGAACCCTAACATCAGAAAAGAACATTTCAGAGGTATCTGCAGCTTTTTGACCAATTTTTTCCAGATTCCTACCTCGACTGAAACCAGCCCGATCAGCCTCAACAATGATCAAACTGATACCTTTCGCTCCCGCCCCAGGATTAGTTGAGCATGCCAAGAGGACAAAATCACAATTCTGCCCATTAGTTATGAAGGTTTTTTGTCCATTGATTACGAACTCATCCCCTTCCTGAATTGCCGAAGTCCTTAAGGCTTTGAGGTCACTGCCACAACCAGGCTCGGTCATTCCAATAGCTGCTATAGCCTCCCCAGTTACCATTTTCGGCAGCCAGTGCTGCTTTTGCTCTTCATTACCGCCATGAAGGAGGTAATACGCAACAATATCTGAGGAAACCGAAAAGCCAACGCTGGCGCCGCCAATAGCAAAACCAACTTCTTCCGATAAGACCATGTTATACAGGAAATCTGCTCCTGCACCTCCATATTCAGCAGGAACACCACAACAATGAAACCCATTTTCACCAGCCTTTAACCAAAACTCCCTTGGTAATCGCCCGTCTTTTTCCCACTGATCAATGTTGGGCTCCAATTCCTCTCTGAAAAACCGCCGGGCACTAGTCCGAAAAAGCTCATGATCACTGTTATATATCGCACGGTCGTGCATTAAAAGATTCCCCTGACCTTGACACTCAAAGACTGGCGATTCTATTCGAAATAGTTCTGAAATGCGATGCAGAATACTAGCCGCTTTAGGCTTCATGAGGAGACGACTTAAATTAACTCTGCTTACCGAACAAAAGGAGATCTTCAGTTCAGCTTCTTAGTAGCTTCTCCCATTTAAAATTTTTATCGGCGACTGCATAAAAATGAGGGTTAAGTAATTCTTCTTTTTGATTGTACTTAAGCGGTTGGAAAGTCTTATCAAAAATCTCTCCTCCTGAAGCCAA
>Ga0163179_10002247_pt1 | contig 13523 bp, 6 predicted proteins | sample AtlANTMetagenome_FD_109643 | JGI IMG/M metagenome (GOLD analysis project Ga0163179, IMG submission 109643) | Marine eukaryotic phytoplankton communities from the Atlantic Ocean - Atlantic ANT 2 Metagenome | ecosystem: Environmental > Aquatic > Marine > Oceanic | place: North Atlantic Ocean...
CTCGGCGGACCAGTTGCCGACGTCTGCGACCTGCGACAGGACCAGGATCAGGACCGTCCCGGCGATGAAGAGGGTCATGGGGTGGGGCAGGCGGTTGCCCACCCGCTCGATCCAGTCGAGCCAGCCTGATTGTTTTTCCGTTTCAGCGGTGGCGGAATCTGCGGACATTGCAGGGACACTGAGGTAAGGGGCTGCCCGTGTCAGTCTTCTCTTCCGGGATTGTCAGCAGCGACCATGATTTGGTGAGAAGAGGGCTTTCCATGCCCCCGGGGCTCTTCTTAACTGGCCGCATGAAGCCCATTCTCTCCCTTGTTTGCCTGGTGGTATCCGGATCAATGGCCCTGGCGGTTCCCGCGGCCCCGACCGAGTTGAAGGCGAAGGTCATTCCAAACAAGCTTGGACTGGATCTCAACGAGTATGGTCTCTCCTGGAAGGGAGAAGGGTTCCAGTCCTGGCAGGTCCTCGTGGCCAGTAGCGAGGCCCGGTTGGCTGCGGAGGTGGGAGACCTGTGGGACAGCGGACGTAATCCAGTGATAGAGGGCGCGCGCCCAGCGCGTTATCGGGGGGAGGCGCTCTCCGATGGGGCCGCGGTGTGGTGGAAGGTCCGGGGCTTTGATGATAAGGAGAAAGCGGGTCCCTGGAGTGAGCCGCAGGCCCTCAAGGTGCCGGATCAGGAGGAAGAGAGCCGGAACCAGGTAGTTCTTGTTGGAGGGACCCTGATCTCGCGAATGGACAAGCATGGCTACCTTGAGCACGCCATCACGGTCAACTGGCCGGGCCATGACATCAGTTTCCGTAACCTTGGATGGCCGGCCGACGATGTGTTCGGGACCGCCCGCAGCGAGTTTGGATCCGCTCACAACACGCGTTCGTGGCAGCCGCCCAAGGGACAGACCGGATTCGGGTTTGAGAAGTTGAAGGGTCAACTGGCGGAGACCCGGCCCTCGACCATCATCATCGGCTATGGGGCGGAGGCCGCCTTTGCGGATACTGATGAGAAGATGGGGTTTTTTGAAGCCGGATACCGGGGCCTCGTGGAGGCACTGGAAAAAACCGGGTCCACGCTGATCCTGCTCTCCCCTGTTGCGCAGGTCCCGAGTGGGGTCGTTCTCCCTACAGACCAGGCGGACGTTCACAACGAAAGACTGGCCAGGGCGTCTGCCTTCATCCGGGCCCTCGGCAAGGAGCGCAGGCACCTTGCCATCGACCTGCTGAGCAAGAGCCCCTTCGGGAAGGAGGCAGCTTCCTCCTACCAGAATGGCCTCCATCTCAATGGGGATGGCTACCGCAGGCTGGCGATCCACCTTGGCGAGGAACTGGAGCTGGAAAGCGTGGCTGCGGCGGTGGCGCAACCTGCTCCTGCGAATCTTGAGCGCACCCGACTGGGAGTTCGCTATGATCTTGCCCTGCACCAGCTGCCGTCCCTGCTCCATGGGCCGGTGTCTCCGGCAGGAAAAGGGAGGGCCCGGATCTGGATAGATGGGGAGGAAGTGGTGGTGGATGCCCGGGACGGCGCGGTTCGTTCAGGCCCCGATTATGACCAGTCCGGCAAGTTGAGGGATGTGATCATCGAGAAGAACAAACTACACCGGTACAAGCTCAACCCCATCAACAAGGCTTATATCTTCCTCTTCCGGCGCCATGAGATGGGACATCTCGCCTACGAGATGAAGGACTTCGACGAACTGGTGAAGGGAAAGGAACAGGCCATTGCCAGTCTGCGGGTACCGCGCCGGCATCGGTATGAGCAGGAGGATCCGCGCGAGTGGAAGGCCCCGCGTAATTATCCGGATCATGAAGTTCCCAAGGATATCCCGGCTCCCGACGTGGATGCGGAACTCAAGGCCTTCAAGGTGGCGGAAGGCTTCAAGGTCAACCTCTGGGCCAGGAACCCGGTGATTTTCAATCCCATCAATATGAACTGGGATCGGCACAACCGGGCATGGGTTTCCACCTCCTCGACCTACCCGCATATCAAGCCGGGACGCATTCCGAATGACCGGATCGTGATCCTGGAGGATACCGACCGGGATGGAGTGGCGGACAAGCACACCGTGTTTGCAGAGGGACTTACCGTGCCTCATTCCGTCATGCCGGTAGAAGGCGGTGCCTACGTCTGCAGCACGACGGAGGTTCTCTTCCTGGCGGATCATGACGGGGATGACCGGGCGGATGAGAAGCATGTGATCTTCTCCGGATTCGGCAATGCGGATGTGCACCACATGATCCACGGGTTGCGCTGGGCTCCCTGGGGCGACATGTTCTTCACCCAGTCAATCTACATCAACAGTTTCATCGAGACCGTCCACGGGCCGCGGCGATTGAATGGCAGCGGGGTCTGGCGCTTCCGTCCCGAGACCGAGCGGATTGACGTCTTTTCCCGCGGGCGGGTTAATCCCTGGGGGCATGCCCTTGACTATCATGGCAACAGTTTCGGCACTGACGGAGCCGGAGGGCAGGGGCCGCATGATCTCTTTCCGGGATCCGCCTTCGGGACCGCGGTGGGTGCCCCACGGGTGCTACGGGGACTCGTGCCGGGCAAACCCAAGAACACGGGAGCGGAATTCATGACCGGTCGTCATATCCCGTCGCGCTGGCACGGGAGCATGCTTGGCAACGATTTCCGGGCCAACCGGACAGTGCGTTACTCGATCGAGGAAAGCGGAAGCGGATTCAAGTCGCAGGAGGTGGAGACGGTGCTGCACTCCAGTCACCGGTCCTATCGCCCGGTGGACATCAAGATGGGTCCTGATGGAGCGGTCTATATCGTGGACTGGTATAATCCGATTATCGACCACGGGGAGGTGGACTTTCACCATCCTCTCCGGGACAAGTCTCATGGTCGGATCTGGCGCCTGACCGCCATTGATCAGCCCCTGCTGGATTGGCCGGTCATTGCGGAGGCCACCAGGGACGAGCTTTTCACCCACCTGACTTCCCCTGAGCAGTATACCCGTACCCAGGCCAACCGGGAGCTTGTCCGCCGGAAGGTTTCCCGTGCGGATATTGATACCTGGATCGGGACCCTTCAGCCCACGGCTCCCGGATACGACCACCATCTTCTGGAGGCTTTATGGCTTGCGATCGCACTTAACCAGAAGAGTGATGGACTGGAAGACGGTCCCCTGCGCTCTGCGGATCCACGGATCCGGGCAGCAGCGGTGCGGGCGGTGGGAAGGACAGCGGAGGGCCTGGCTCACCTCGCCACGGCGGTGCACGATGATCATCCGCGGGTAAGGCTGGCTGCCGTCTGCGCATTGCGTGACCTGGGAAGCAGGGAGGCGAGCGACATCGTTCTCGGGGCCCTTGACCATGAAGTCGACCTCAACCTCGACTTTGCCCTCGAAATGGCGGTGCGTGACACCCGGGATGCCTGGTTGCCCGCCATGCAGGCCGGACAGAAGGTTTTCGGGGGTGACGCCAATAGCCTCTCCTATGCCCTGAACAAGGTGAAGGACAAGCGGGCTATCGAAGGACTTGCTGAGATCATCGCCCAGGGAGGGCTTAAGGATGAAGCACTGGAGAATGCGGTTACCACCGTATCATCGCTTGGTTCACCTGAGCAGGTCGGCTCATTACTCCAGAAGGCGCAGGACAATCCGGCCTGGTTGCCGGCTATTGCCCGGGGGGTTCGATACAACACCAAGGAGCCCCCGTTGAAGAGCCGGGCCATGATGTTCCTGAATTCCAAGGCCGGGAATGTGCGTATTGCGGCGGCCGATTTATGTGGAGCCTGGAAGGTAAGTTCTGCAGAGGATCTTCTGGCGAAGAATGCGAGTAAGGCAACGACTGTCGAGGAAGCCCAGGCCATGGCCGGGGCTCTTGCGGGAATAGGGGCCACCGCCCGGCTCGGGCAGCTTTCCGGGGAGGGCCAGTCCTCACTGCTGCGGGTGGCAGCGGTAGCGGCGGCGTCCCGGGTCAACCCGTCCTCCAATGCCCCCAAGGCGGCCCAGCTCCTCAGCGTCCTTGAGGATCCGGCCCTTGCCATCGTTCTGGTGGAGGCGTTTCTCAGCCGTCCGGAAGGCCCGGAGCTGCTTGCGAAGGCTCTGCAGGAGAGCCGGATGAAGGAGCCGGTGGCACTGGCGGCCAACCGGATCGCTTCTGCCTCTGGTCGTAATGTTCCGGACCTCCTGGCTGCGCTCAACAGGGCGGGGGGACTAAAGCCCGTCTCTTCCAACATGAGCCCCGGCGACCGGAGCAAGCTGATTGCGGAGGTCAAGGCCAGCGGGTCGGCAGAGCGTGGAGGGCAGATATACCAGCGCACCGCCATGGCCTGCACTACCTGCCATCTAGTCAACGGAAAGGGAGGGAAACTGGGACCGGATCTCAGCACGGTGGGGAGCTATATGACCCCGGAGTCGCTCCTTGAGTCGCTTCTCAACCCCAGCACGGACATCAAGCAGGGTTACGAAACGGTCGTGGTGACCCGCAAGGACCAGACCGTGGTCAGTGGGTTGCTGCAGCGTAAGACGGATACTTCCGTGCTGGTCAGAGATCCCTCGGGGAAGGTAGTGTCTATCCCCGCCGGGGAAGTCGCCAAGGTGGATACCAGCCCGGTTTCACTCATGCCACCCGGACTGACGTCCTCCCTGCGTCGGGATGAACTGGTGGACCTGATGACTTTCCTGACCAGCCTGGGAGTAGAGCCGGCTGGGAACTGATGAGAAAGGATTGATGAGGAGCAGCCCAGCCAGACCCGGACCCGGATGCAAGGCAGCACCGCTTGCGGTGATGCTTCTGCTGCTATTTTCCGGAGGATTGAGGGGAGCCCTTGAACCCGAGCTCTGCCAGCGGGGAGAGGTTCTCCTCACGGATGATTTTGAGGACCTCGGGGCCGTGTCCGATCGCTGGTTTTTCCGGGAGCACTGGACTGTGGCCAACGGGGCCATGACGCGGACCGGGGTGCCGGGGGGAAACCAGCGGGTCTTCGTCAAGAAGCCCCGCTACGGGGACTGCATCATCGAGCTCAAGGTGGCATTTAAAGGAGCGGAGGAGATCCGAGTCATGACCGGGACGCCCGGAAAGTATAATGCGGTGGTGCTTCTCTGGCCCCACGGGTTCCGGGTGACAACCGCCCGGGACCAGACTGTTCCCCACTTTCCGACCATCCATGGCGAGTGTGCCCACCGATTTGAAAAGGGTCGGTTTTACCGGGTGATGATCGAGATCCTCGGGGAGGAGATTCTTGTCCGGGTGGGAGATCAGAACCACATGGTGGTGGGGAGCCACCCGATCCTGGCCCGGGAACGGGACTATTTCGCCTTCCAGGTCGATCAACCGGGAGCGGAATTTGATGACGTCAGCCTGGTCTCCGCCAGTGGCAGGGTGGAAGGATGGCCAGCTACCCGCAGTAATTTTGAGCAACTCCAGTCGAAGAGGCCCTGGCTTCCGCATGAGCCGGGGGAGCAGCAGAAGATCCGGGAAATAATCGCGAGGGACCAGCTCTACCGGGGGAGTGCGGAATTCCGTGGCCTGGTGGCCCGGGTGGACGAGCGCAAGTCAGCCGCTGCCCGGAAGTTCCCTGAGGTCTTTCGGACCGTGAAGGAGCGACGCAAGAAAATCGCTGCGGAGCGTAAGCGGTTGATCGGGGAAGATCCGGCATACCTCGCCCTCAGGAACGGGATCAACAAGCTCAAGCGTTCGGAAGTGGAACTCCTGCATCTCCTGCACCCCGGGCTCAAGGACTTGCCGGAGGTTCGCTACCACGCTGCCCTGGCAGAGGCCCGGGAAAAATCGAGGGAGGCTACCGCCCTGCAATTGATAGTTGCCAACCGGCAGGTGATGGAAACGCGGATGAGGGCTCGCTACCCACATCTGGAGAAGGATGACCAGGAGCTTCTTTCCGAGAGCAGGGCGGCCCGGGCGAAGGTGGCAGATACCCCGGCTTTCAAGCAGGTGACGAGAGCGGTCGCGGAGGCGGCACGGGCAGAGAAGGAGGCAGTGATGGGGGCAGCCAACGCTCTCGAGGTGGTATTTGCCGGAGGGAAAGAGAGCCAATGATCAGCCTGCGCCATCTCGTCCTGTTCCTTCTTCCCTCGGTTGCCATTGGTAACCCTGGCTTCGAGAAAGAGATAAGACCCCTGCTGGAAAAGCATTGTTTTTCCTGCCACGGTCCTGAAAAGCAGAAGGGAGACCTCCGGCTCGATTCGCTGGACCCGGACATGGTGAACGGCAATGCCGCCGAGACCTGGCACGATGCCCTTGATATGCTCAACCGGGGAGAGATGCCCCCGGAGAAAGCTCCCCCCCTGCCTGCCGGGGAGCGTCGAGTTCTCGTTGCCTGGTTGACAAAGGAGTTACGCCTGGCAGCGGAGGCCCGTAAGAATACCGGCAAGCAGGCGGTGATGCGCCGGCTGAACCGGGCAGAGTATCAGCATACCATGGCCGATCTCCTGGGCCTGGAGATGGATTATGGGGGAAGCCTTCCTTCCGATGCCCGTTCTCCGGAGGGCTTCAAGAACAATGGGGCTTCCCTGGGCATGACTGCCCTGCAGGTTGAGAATTATCTCAAGACAGCCCGGAAGGCCCTCGACCTCATCCTGGTGAAAGGTGATCCACCGGAACGCAGTGGTTCCCCGGTGGCGAGAAGCAAGGGGGCAATCAGGGGACCCAACCGTCGGCGCTATGTGGGAAACTCCTCCGAGCGCCTGGGCCGGGTGAACTTCTGGCACGGATCCTTCAAGGACCCACCGCGGGAGGGGCAATTCACCATGCGAGTGAAGGCCTCGACTGACCGGAAGCCCGGACAGCCTGCTCCGATTCTCTTTGCCCGGTATGGGTATTTCGTCTCGGGCCTGACCCTGAACATCATGGACGATGCCGGAGAAATCGAGGTTTCCTCGAGCACGCCGGAATATTACGACATTCCGCTGCGATCCGAGTTCCTTCCCCTGCCGGAGGCCGATGTTCCCGGCAGCAAGCTCAATGGGGTCATCACGCTCCAGAATGTTCTCGATGACGGGGAACCCCGGCCCAAGGAGGTGACGGAGATCATTGAGGAGAAGGACAAGAAGGGGAAGGTGAGGAAGAAGAAGGTCAAGTCCTTCCCTGAGGACCCGGCTTTTCCGCGCATTATCATTGAGTCGGTGGAGATCATCCGGAACGACTATGCCTCCTGGCCGCCGCCCCTGCACCGCAGGATCATACGAGAGGGGGAAGACGTGGACGATCCCAAGGCTCTCAGGGCCATCCTGGGACGCTTTCTCCGACGAGCCTGGCGACGGCCGGTGCAGGATGCGGAGCTGGAGAAGTGGCTCCGGCACCACGAGTTGATGCGGAAGGAATCAGGTCATCCGGTGGAGGCCCTCAAGGAGACCCTGTCAGCCGCTCTGTCCTCCTCTCATTTTCTATACCTCACTGAACCCTCAGCTTCCGAGAAGCGGCGGAAGTTGAATGCCCATGAGCTCGCCACTCGCCTCTCTTATTTCCTGTGGAGCTCTCTCCCGGATGAGACTCTTTCCGGTCTGGCTGATTCCGGGGAGTTACTGGCCCCGGGAGCGCTTCGGCGCGAGTTCAATCGTCTGTTTGCAGATGAGAAGGCGGATCGCTTTGCCGAGCAATTCAGCAGGCAATGGCTTGACCTGGATGGAGTAGACCGGGTGGCCATCAACCCACAGTATTACCGGAACTTCGATAATTCCCTCAAGCCCGAGATGGTCCGGGAAACCCAGGCCTTCTTCCGGGAAATCCTGCGGAGCAACACCTCGGCCCTGCAGTTCCTGGATGCGGACTTCACCATGCTCAACGCCCGCCTGGCAAAACACTACGGGTTGGAGGGACCACGATCCCAGATCTTCGAGAGAGTGCCTCTTGAGGGAACAAGTCGCCCGGGGGGGGTCCTGGGCCATGCTTCCGTGCATCTCGCCGGATCTGATGGAGTAGACTCCCATCCCATCAAGCGCGCGGTCTGGATCAGGGAGCACCTCCTGAATGATCCTCCCAATCCTCCTCCGCCCGATGTTCCAAGCCTTGAAGAAAGTATCGCCGGTTTCGAGAAGCTTCCGGTCCGGGAGCAGATGGAGCTCCACCGGAAGAAGGAAGCCTGTGCGGACTGCCACCGCAGCATCGACCCATGGGGTATCGCCCTCGAGCGGTTCGATGCGATCGGGTTGCCGAGGGAGAAGACAGCCCGGGGCCGGAAAGCAGTCTCGACCACGACTGTCCTGCCAGGGAATCATCAGGTTGAGGGACTGGCAGACCTGCAGGACCACCTGCTTACGGAGAGGCGCGAACAATTTGCCCGGGCCCTCGTGACCAAGTTGTATGTTTATGCCCTGGGACGGAGTGCGATGCTGGAGGATGCGCCTTTGATCGAGGAATTGAGCCGGGAGTTCGCCCGGGGCGGCTACCGGTTGCCCTCCCTGATGGCCCGCATCGCCAGCAGTGAGCCTTTTTTATCGCGATAGGGGCGGGGGCACCTGCTATAGTGACAAGGAACAGGAGAAACTGATGAGTAAGAGTATCCACCACATGAACCGCAGGACCATGCTCAAGGCAGCGGGGATCTCGCTGGCCCTGCCCTGGATGGAGTCTCTTGCAGGTCCCAGATCCAAGGTGCCTCCAAGGAGGTTCTGTTCCATTTATTTTCCCTACGGAGTGAGCCTGCCCAAGCAGGAGGGCGAGTTTGGGAAGTGGAACTGGTTTCCGAAGGGATCGGGTCAGGACTTTACCTTCAACAAGTCCCTTGAGGTGCTGGAGCCGTTCCGTGACCAGGTCACGGTTCTCGGGGGGCTCTCCCACCCCAAGGTCCGCAGGATCGGAGGCCATGACAGTGGTGATACCTTTCTGACCGGAGAGGAGCTGAGCCTGGCTGCAACGGGTCTGAAGAACTCCATTTCCCTGGACCAGTTCATGGCTCATACCCACCGACTGGGAGCGCCTACCCGCTTCAGCAGCCTGGTCCTTTCCTCGGATGGAGGGGTGGGCATGCCCACCAGGGCCAACACGCTGTCCTACTCCAGTAGCGGTCAGCCGATTCCGTCCCTGAACCGGCCCGCCATCGTCTTTGAGCGTCTGTTCGGTTTAAATGGGGACTCCATTGAGGCCCAGAGAAAGGGACTGACCCGTACCGGAAGCCACCTTGACCTGCTCCTGGATGAAGCCAGGACCCTGCATCGCAAACTGGGCAGGACAGACCAGGGAAAACTGGACCAGTATCTTACTTCAGTGCGAGAGATCGAGCAGGACGTGGAACGATCCGCACAATGGCTGAATGTCCCCCGCCCGAAGGTCAATGCCGAGGGTCTCAGCCTTGATGCGGACAACGAGACCCCGGGCAAGCTCATTCACACCATGCTGGACCTGATTGCCCTCGCATTCCAGACCGACTCGACCCGCTTCGTAACCTACCAGCTGGCGAGCATGCACGGGGCGATCTCCATCGCGAACAAGTTCCCGTCGCTCCTGGGTTTCAACAAGGACGCCCACGGGTTGGCTCATGGTGCGGGGAAGGGAAAAGGCGCCGAGGCCAAGGGGAAGTGGGACCGCTACCAGGCTGAATGCCTGGCCTACCTGATGAAACGGCTCAGTGAGTTTGAAGAGGGGGATGGGTCAGTCCTGGACCATACCTGCATCCTTTACGGCAGTAGCAACAGCAAGACCCACAACAACAATAATTATCCCCTGATTCTGGCGGGTGGGAAAAAGATGGGCTACCGGCATGGGCAGTATCTGAAGTGCGACAGCAAGATCCCGTTCTCGAACGTGTTTGTCACCATCCAGCAGCAGATGGGAGTGAAGGCGGATTCGTTTGCCGACAGCACGGGACCACTCGACGACCTGATTGTCTGAAAGTGGCGAAAAGGAAGGGTCTCGCCAGTCAGTCCGGGGTTGCCCTGAATCGAATGCCCCGGGGCTGGATCACGGAGGAGAGACAGGAAAGCCATGACTGAACCCAATACCAGTGCCGCGGACTACCATGCGTCCGGTTATTGCCTCTTTCGCGATGTTCTTGACCCCGAGGAGGTTCGGTTGGTCAATGCCGAGTTGGATGTTCTCGTGCGGGATATGCCGGAAACCATGGTGGTCTACAAGGATGGGACAAACCAGGAGGTCCCGGCGCGGCCCGAGTATCTCACCGAGCCCCACGCCGGGAACGCTGCCTGGCTGGAGCTGTGCCGTCACCCCCGGATTCTTGACGCGGTGGAAGCTGTTCTCGGCCCGGACCTGATCCTCATCATGTCCCACGTGATTTCCAAGCGACCCGGAGATGGTCTGCCGGTGGCCTGGCACCAGGATAACACCTACTGGCACTCGGTTCAGGGGACGGACGTCGGAACGGTCTGGCTGGCCCTGGACGATGCGGATCTTGCCAACGGATGTATGCAGGTTATTCCCTGCACCCATGAGGGATACCCTGAGATGGAGAAGGTTTCCACCGGGAAGAACGACCTTCTCGGACTGACCGTGGAGGTAACACCGGAGATGGAGGAAGCTGCTGTTCCCCTCGAGATGAAGGCGGGGAGTCTCTCGATCCATGATTCCTACGTCCTGCATGGAAGCGATCCCAATACCAGTGAGCGGAGGAGGGCGGCTTACACCATGCGTTACGCCAATGCCCGGACCGTTACGGTTGATACCCGGGAGCACTGGGTGCCGGTCTACCTCGTGCGGGGAGAAGGGGGGGCAGGCTCGTCAGACTATGTTGATCTGCGCCCCGGGAGGGCCCTCCCCGGGGGGCAAGCCTAGCCCGGGGAGGGAAGAGTTTCCGAGGGGGATTCTGGGCGTCCCCCGGGGAAGCTCAAAGCACGAGCAGGATTTCGAAGGACACGCGGAGGCGAACGAAGATGCGTTCTGTGTTGGCGTTCCACCGCCAGGCGGTCTGCTGAAATCCAGAAACGGAGGGGGCATATCCCGAATCAGTGATGAGGGGGAATCCCGGAGGAATGGTTGACCAGTTCTCAAGGTCACTGGAGAACTCCAGACTGTAGTCGAGTCCGCGGAAGAATGCGTCGCTACGGTTGGGAAAGCGGGCGATGGCAATATTGCCGTCGATTTCAAGCGAGGCACCCATGAGGCTTCCGTCGGAGAACCGGTGGGAGGGAACATGTGGATCCCCGTCGAGGGCGTATTCCATCAGGTTGTTCAGGCCCTCACCGTCCGGATCGGCGTCCCAGCCCCAGAGGGTTTCTTCCAGCCAGGGATTGGTCAGTTCCTCATCGGTAAAGTGCGTCTCGAGCCAGGCTTCGGCCAGTCCCGCCCCGAGGGTCGGGCCGCTTGCTTCCTCCCGGATCCAGACGGCATACAGTTCCACGATCCCGTCGGTGTCCTGGTCCGCAAGGTAAACGACCGTGGTGCTGTCCCCGGTGACATGGAAGGGAGGAAAGGGGCTGAAGAAGAACGAGGGCACATCTCCATTTGCAGCAAGCGGGGCATTGATTTTCGTGGAAACCCCGCCGCCTGCCGGCACGTGATAGAGTTCGTGAACTCCGTTGTCATCCTGGTCGGCATGGTAGATAACGGAGGAGCTGTCTCCGCTGAGTTGGAAACTCTTTACGTCCCCACCGGAGGCAAGCGCAGGGTTGAGCTTGGTATCAGCACCACCCGTGATGGATACGCTGTAGAGTTCGATAACCCCATCATCGTCCTGGTCTGCAAGGTAGACCACGGTGGATCCGTCCGGGCTGATCGTGAAACTGCGAACGTCTCCGTCGGGACCCAGGGCGCCGTTCAGGCGGAGGGGTGATCCGCCCTCGATAGGAACCGCATAGATATCGTCGACGTTGTCGGTAGTCTCATCGGACTGGTAAACCACCGTGCTGCTGTCGGGGCTGATCGCGAAGTTGTCGACGTCACTGGTGGCAAAGGGACCGGGTCCGGAGAAAAGGCGATCATTGATCCTGGTGGAAGCTCCACCGTCGATGGGCACGCTGTAGAGGTCAGTCGAAAAGGACTCCTTGACGTAGACCACGGTGGATCCGTCTGGGCTGATATCGAAGCGTTCGACCCCATCGCCAAAGGGAGCGTCGCTGCCACTGATCTGAATCGCGATACCACCGTCGATGGAGACATTGTAAAGGCCCGGGCGGCCCGCGATGTTTTCATCAGCGAGGTAGATGACGGTGCTTCCATCCGGACTGATCCTGAAATCCTCGAATTCCCGCCCCTCTGCCAGGGGGCCGGCTACCTGCATGATGTCGCCTCCGTCAATAGGGGCACGATAAAGCGCGTAGGTTTCGGCCGAGGGATCGAAGTCCGCGGTAAAGAGCACCATGCTTCCATCCGGGCTGATCCGGAAGTTTCCGACGCCCTCGGTTCCAAAGAGCTGGAGAGGGATGTGGATCCTGGAGGGAACCCCACCATCGACTGGCACGCTGTAAAGTTCGTAGATCCCGTCGGTGTCCTGGTCAGCGACGTAGACTACGGTGGAGCTGTCCGGGCTGATCTCAAAGTGGACCACCTGCCCATTCTCTACCAGGGTGTCACTGAGCTTGGTAACCTCCCTGCTGTCGAGGCGCACGCTGTAGAGCTCGTAGGCATCTTCATCGTCCTGATTTGAAATGTAGACCACGGTGGAACTGTCGGGAGTGGACCGGGAAAAAATCACTTCCCGGTTGTTACCCAGCGGGCTGTTGAGCTTCTGCCGATGCCCGTCGGGAATTACCAGAGGGTCAGGGAAGCCGATGGCCAAGCCAGAGGCAGGGATAAGGGCGAAAACAAGGAGAGAGATCGATTTGGTCAGTTTCACGGTGGCTTCAGGTAATGTGGTTACCTGCTCTCAACCGTGGATCCCCGGGGAGATTTTCAAAATTCGCCGGGGTCCCCCGTCCGAGGGTTTCAGGGGAGGGTTGGAGGGTGCGGCGCCAGCGTCGTCGGAAGGCTGTAAGGACAAGGGCGGAGCTTCAGGCCGGGAGGAGATCGCTGGTGTTTGTGCTGGCATCCTGAGCGCCGAGTCAGGTCGTTTGCTCTGTCTATCGTCACTGGCATCGGATCCGGGCTCCTGTTTGAGACCGGATTAGCGATGTGCATGTAATTTATCTGAAAAACTGGATAAATTCTTCCCGGTAGACATCTTCAGAAGCCAATGACCCCGTTGCTCTATTTTCTGCGAATCCCGGCACGCAGGCTCGCAGGGTATCTATTTTGTGCCTCTTGGGCTGCACTTCCTCTGCAGTTGCTGGCTCAGCAGCCCGGGTCTCAGCGTAGTCTCAAGGAAATTTCCCGGCCTTACTATGCAGCGGCGGAATTTGAGCTGAGCCATTTGGACGCTACGGATTTTGATATCGGTGCGCTTCAGAAAGCGATCGGGACCGCACCCGCCAGCCTGATCAGATGGGTCCGGAACGAAACTCGGTGGTTGCCCTATGCCGGAGCACTCAAGGGAGCGAGGGGGACCCTGCTTGCCCGGCAAGGCAACCTGTTGGATCGCAACCTCTTGCTCGCCGCCCTGCTTGAGGCCGGTGGAAGGGAGGTCCGCCTTGTGCATTTCGAGACCAGTCTGGAACAGCAGAAGATGTTGCGGAAAGCCGTCTCCCGGCAGCTCAGGGGCGGCCGGGCCGGCTACCAACGAAGTATTCTTCAGGCAG
>Ga0163179_10002248_pt1 | contig 13509 bp, 12 predicted proteins | sample AtlANTMetagenome_FD_109643 | JGI IMG/M metagenome (GOLD analysis project Ga0163179, IMG submission 109643) | Marine eukaryotic phytoplankton communities from the Atlantic Ocean - Atlantic ANT 2 Metagenome | ecosystem: Environmental > Aquatic > Marine > Oceanic | place: North Atlantic Ocean...
ATTAAGAGCAGGTGGAGATGATAGATTAGAATTAGCCACTACTTATGCAAAATTTTCAAATAATATTAGTATAGCTACATCTAGCACTCCAAGATACCAATTAGATTTAGCAAAATTAAACAATGCCTCTCAAACAGATTATTTAGCGTTAGGTGTTAATAATGGGCCAGGCACAGGTGATGGAACAGCTCTTGGTACTGGTATTGTTTGGAAAGCAAACTATAGTGGTTATTCAAAACGCTCAGCTGGTATTATGCAAGTAGCTGAGGGAAACTATTTTAGAAGTGGATTAGCTTTTTATACTAATAATGCAACAAGTACAAGTTCAGACTGGATACAACGTATGTACTTAAACATGGATGGTAAATTAACATTAGACGGAAGTGATGCTAATGTTGGTACCGTTTTAGATGTACAAGGAACAGCTGGTCAATTATTTTCAGTTACAAATAGTTTAACTGGTGATTTATTCTCAGTATCAGATGTATCAGGTATACCAATATTAAATGTTAATTCTAGTGGTCAAGTTGATGTAGATGGTAATTTAGAAATAGGTGGCATAGCAGATCCAACAGTTAAAATAAAATCTTTAACTGGTGGTGATCCAACTTTAATTTTTGATGCTCAAGCTGCAAATAGAAGTGCAAGAATTAAATTTTATGATAATGGTTCAATAGTAGGTGGTTTTATTGATTATATACATAATGGGGATAAAATGAATTTTGGAGCTGGCTCAGCATCTGGCGTAACAATGACAGTTGGAGATGGTGCTGTAGGAATTGGTGTACAAACTCCACTTGACTATTATGCTGATGACTTAGTTGTTTTAGGTGGTGATGAAAAAGGTATTACAATTGCAAATAGCTCAACAACAGGAAAAAGTTATTTATGTTTTGCGGATGGCACAAGTGGTGCTGCCGCATACACAGGTTATGTAGCATATGATCATAATGATAATTCATTAAGCTTTGCAACTAACGGGGGAAATAATAGATTAACAATTAACAATACAGGGCTATCAACCTTTTATAGTGGTGGTACTGGAGCTAAATTTCAAAGTACAGGTTCTTATTCTGATATTGTATTTACAAACTCAAGTGGTACTGCTGGTTTTGTAAACTTTACTGGAACAACATCATTTAATGTTTATGTTGGTGGAGGTTCTGGTAGTAATTTAGAAATGTCGTTAAGTAATTCAGGTACTTTAACTGTTGCTGGAGATGTTGTAGCTTTTGGTTCACCATCTGATATAAGATTAAAAGAAAACATTAAACCTATTGAATCAGCTTTAGATAAAGTAATGAATTTAAAAGGTGTTACATTTGATTGGAAAGATAAAGAAGATGCTTTAGATAGAGATGGTAATCCAGTAAAGTTAAAGAAATGGAAAAATGATATTGGTTTTATAGCTCAAGAAGTAAAAGAAGTTATACCAGAATTAGTAAAAGAAAATAAAGAAGGTATGCTTTCTGTAAGACACCAAGGTATTACACCAATATTACTTGAAGCTATAAAAGAATTAAAAGCTGAAATAGAAGAATTAAAAAAACATAAATGCAATTGTAATGGCAGTTCCAAGTAGTGGTAGTATAAGTTTAGCTGGTTTAGCAGCAGAAAAAGAACAGGATGATTACACTGATGTTGACTATGATGACGTGTTAAGTTTAAAAGATATAACTCTTGGTGGTAATGCTAATGGTAATTCTTTTGTAGCTGACGTAACAAACGGTTTTAGTGCGTCACATCCAAATAACACTGCGCCTTTTGCAATGAGTGAGTTTCGTAGTTATGATCACGATGCCGCGGCACCTGCTTGTAATATGGCTTATCATGATGGTGGGCAAGGTACGTATAATTACCCTATAAATTTAGGTAGTGGAACTGGTGTCGTTACTATAGAATATCAAGCACATGGAATACCAGATAAATTTGTATTTACATGGAACGGTAACACATATACAAGTGGTAGCGGTAATGGTACTGGTGCTGGTTTTGTTGGAGCAGCTAGTTACTTATCAGATTTACAAGCAACAGCTGGTAACTCAAGCGCAACTATAACAACACTAACTACAAATTATGGTGGTGGAGCTGGTCAAACGCAACAAGGTGGTAGAGGTACTATTACTTTTAATAAAAACACATCAGCAAGTACATCTAATATGCAGGTTTCAGCACCATTAAATAATACAGGTTGGTGGTTTAGTGTTAGTTGTCCAGGTAGTCAAGTTATTGGTGGAGGTACTGGTGTGGCACCATCAGTAACAACTAATAATGAAACAAGTGTTTCATCAAGTGGTTTTACAATGAATGGTAATGTTTCTAGTAAAGGTCTTGCTTCCGATTTTAGTACAGCTGGAACAATATCATCAAGAGGTTTTGTATATAAAACAGGTAACACAGTTGCTTCTTTTATAGCTGGATCTGGTGTAAATTCAGCTGAAGCTGATACAAATAACGCGACTGGTAATTTTAGTAAAGCATTAACGGGTTTATCATCTAACACAACTTATACTTTTAGAGCTTACGCGACAAACGCCGCTGGTACAACATATGGTACTAATAACGTGGCTACAACAAGTCAATCTATTAGTTATACAACTAATTACGTTGATGGTCCGCATGGTAAACATTTATTTGCTTGTTACCAAACACCTACACAAATCATAAGATATACTGGTACGTTTGGAAATGGAACAACAGTATACCACAATAATTTAACCGCGTATGGCGTAAGTGATGTTGGTTGGTATAATGGACCTGTTGGTCTTAGTGGCGCAAGTAGTGCTAATGTTTTCTATGTTAATAGTAGTGGTGTAGTTTCTAATTATAATGTAGGTTTCTGTTAATAAAAAGATATGAAAATACAAGAAAATAAAATACAAGAACACAATGGTACTTCTTTTAAAGTAGTAAAAGAAAATAATATAAGTGTGTTAAGGTTTAACGATGAAAAATATATTAGCAACATAGAAGATTATGCCACTATATTACTTGGCGATTGTGATAACTGTGTTAAAATGAAAGAACTATATAAAGACTTTACATATGATAAAGTTTTGGTGTTAGGTTTAGGATTAGGTTTACTACCTGAAACTTTAAAAATAGAAAAAGGATGTAGTGTTGTAGATGTTATAGAGAACAATCAAGAGCTTATAGATTATGTAGATTTTATTGATAACTCTATAAATGTAATAAAACATGATGCTTTTACATACACACCTAGTGGTAAATACGACTTTATACTTGTTGATTTATGGTGGGGAAATGAAGATATAACACAAGAAATAATAGATAATATTGAAAATAATTATAAACCTTATTTAGAAAATAATGGTAAAATACTAATACCAATACTATATAAGAGTTTTAAAAAGTAAAAAACGTGAAAATAGCGTAATAATATAAACATAGAAATAACTTAAAAACAAAACAATGGCACTAAAAGGATCATACAATTTTAAGGGTATAACAATAAGCGAAGCTTACTTACAAGTAGGTGGTGTGAATTGTTACCTTAATTCTCATTCAACACAAGAATTAAAAACAGCAGCCGTCTATAATTCAGATGGTACATTAAAAACTGAAGCTGTTTACGAGGAGGTTTGGAAAAAAGAACCAAACTGTTCTTGTCAAATAAAAGTATTTAAAGACAAAGCAACTAGAGATGCATCACCTAATGACCAAATAACTGAATTTGGTTTTAGTTTTCCTGGATCATTTGTTGATTCAGCAAAAAATCATGTAAAACAAGCGTATGTAGCTTTAAAAGCGGACGATAAGTACAAAGATTATGCAGACGCATAATAAATAAACAATTTAAATTTAATAAAATGAAAGACGTAAAAGTAGAGGACATCGCTAAAGATGTAAAAAAAGTTACTGATGAAGAATTAAAGTCAGTTCAAGAAAAGGTAAATTCAATAAATCAAGCTCAAATGCAAGTTGGTGGTTTAGAAGTTCAAAAAACTACAGCCATTGAAATACTTAAAGGTTTTCAACAAGAACTGCAAGTAATACAAAAAACGCTTGAAGACAAATATGGTAAAGTGTCTGTTAATTTACAAGACGGTACTATTACTGAAATACCTGAAGAAAATGAAGCTGATAAGAAAGATTAGTATCGGTAAAGATTACAAAAATGAAGCAATGCACTACTCCGTAGGCCAAGAGGTTTACGGAGGGCATGTGATTGATTCTATAATTGAAGAAAACGATAAGTTTAGTATATATATTAAGAAAAACAACGAGCTTATGCCATGGAAAGATTTTAATAAAAACATGGCTGTATCTGTTGAATATAACTTAGAGTATTAGTGAAAAGTGTTGAAAACTTTATAATAAAACCTTTAAACAATAACAGATATTCTAACGTTAAAAAAGTAGGTGATAAAGATCTGATATTAAATACAGATATATTTAGTCATCAACACGTTAATAGACATGCTGAGGTTGTTGCAATACCTAGTGTTGGTGAAACAAACATACAAGTTGGTGATATAGTTATAGTTCACCATAATGTATTTAGAAGATGGAACGATGTTAGAGGTAAAGAAAAAGACAGTAAGTCTTATTATAAAGACGATATGTATTTTGTTTTTTCTGATCAAATATTTTTATATAAACATAAAAATAAATGGATAGCAAATGATAACTTTTGTTTTGTTCAACCTATAAAATCAACGTCAAAAGATATTTTTAACGAAGATGTAGAACAACCTTTAGTTGGTATATTAAAATATCCAGACAAAATGTTAACTGAGTTTGGTTTAAAAAAAGGTGACATTGTTGGTTTTAGACCTACTAGTGAATATGAGTTTGTTATAGACGACAAAAGGTTATATAGAGTATTATCAAATTTTATTACAATTAAATATGAATATCAAGGAAAAGAAGAAGAATATAATCCAAGCTGGGTATAGAGCTGTTGATGAATTGATAAAAGTTGCTAAAGAAAAAATCGTAGAAACAGAAGATGATGTTTCTGCTGATAGATTAAAAAATGCAGCTGCTACAAAAAAGTTAGCAATATTTGATGCTTTTGAAATATTAAATAAAATACAAGAGGAACAAGACATGCTTGATGGTAAGTCTAAAGAAGAGGTTAAACAGCAGGCTTTTAGCGGTTTTGCTGAAAGAAGATCTAAGTAATGTACGAACAAACATTATATAAAGTAATAAATCCCATAAGGGATAACACTATAAAAAGGTTAAATAAGAAAAAAGCCTGGAAATACGGATATAACAAAGAACATGATGTTGTTGTAATATCTAAAACTGGTATGATAGGTGATGTGTATAGCATACAGAATTTAAAAATAGCATTACCAAAAATACCAAATAAACCACATAAGTTTGATAATGACAGTTGGCAGGTAACTGAATATCCAAAAGAACTACAAAGGATAAACACGATATTTGATTGGAAAAATTATCCAACTGATTTTAAAAGTAAATACATAGATTATATAGAAAATGAATTTACTAAAAGAGATGAAGGTTTTTGGTTTTTAAATAACAAAGTACCAACATATATAACAGGTACACATTATATGTACTTACAATGGAGTAAGATAGATGTAGGTAAACCTGATTTTAGAGAAGCAAATAGATTATTTTATATATTCTGGGAAGCTTGTAAAGCAGATCAAAGATGTTACGGTATTTGTTATTTAAAAAATAGAAGATCTGGTTTTTCTTTTATGGCTTCAGGTGAAGCTGTTAATCAAGCAACAATATCAAGTGATTCTCGTTTTGGTATATTATCTAAAACAGGTCCTGATGCTAAAAAAATGTTTACAGACAAGGTAGTGCCAATATCAGTAAACTACCCTTTCTTTTTTAAACCGATTCAAGATGGTATGGATCGACCTAAAACAGAATTAGCATATAGAGTGCCAGCTAGTAAATTAACTAGAAGAAATATAACAATAGATAACAGAGAAGAGCTTGAGGGATTAGACACAACTATTGACTGGAAAAACACTGGTGATAATAGTTATGATGGTGAAAAGTTAAAACTATTAGTACATGATGAAAGTGGTAAGTGGGAAAGACCTAATAATATATTAAATAACTGGAGAGTTACAAAAACAACACTACGATTAGGTAGTAGAATTATTGGCAAGTGTATGATGGGCTCAACGTCAAACGCTTTAGATAAAGGTGGTGACAACTTCAAAAAACTTTATAAAAACTCAGATGTCACACAAAGAAACCGCAATGGACAGACTAGCTCGGGATTATATAGTTTGTTCATACCTATGGAATGGAACTACGAGGGATTCATTGATTCTTATGGACTACCTGTATTCGACACGCCAGAGCAAGAGGTTAAAGGGCCGCACGGTGATTACATAGATGTAGGTGTTTTAAGTCATTGGCAAAATGAAGCAGATGGTTTAAAGAACGATGGAGATGCTTTAAATGAATTTTATAGACAGTTTCCTAGAACTGAAGAGCATGCTTTTAGAGATGAAACAAAAAATAGTATATTTAATCTAGCTAAAATATATGAGCAAATAGATTATAACGAAGAGTTTGCTCAAGACTATTTATCTACTGGTAATTTTCAGTGGCTTAATGGTATAAAAGATACTAAAGTTATATTTTATCCAACTCCACAAGGTAGATTTAAAATAACATGGGTACCACAACCACACTTGCAAAATAAACAAGTTATTAAAAATGGTTTAAAATATCCTGGTAATGAGCACATGGGTGCTTTTGGTTGTGATAGTTACGATATATCAGGAACAGTTGATGGTAAAGGATCTAAAGGTTCTTTACATGGTTTGACAAAATTCAGTATGGAAGATTGTCCGCCTAATCAATTTTTTTTAGAATATATAGCTAGACCACAAACATCTGAAATGTTTTTTGAAGATGTTTTGATGTCGTTAGTTTTTTATGGTATGCCAATATTAGCGGAAAATAACAAACCTAGATTATTGTATTATTTAAGGCGTAGAGGATATAGAGGTTATTCTATGAATAGACCAGATAAAACTTGGAATAAATTATCTGTAGCAGAAAAAGAAATAGGTGGTATACCTAACTCTAGTGAAGATATTAAACAAGCTCATGCAGCTGCTATTGAAATGTATATACAAAGCAACGTTGGTGATCAAGGTAAAATGTATTTTACAGAAACATTACAAGACTGGTCAAAGTTTGATATAAACAATAGAACTAAACATGATGCTGCTATAAGTAGTGGTTTAAGTATAATGGCTTGTAACAGGCATTTATATGCACCTAATGCTAAAGTTGAAAAACAAAAAGTAAATATAAAAATATCAAAGTACGAAAATAAAGGTACTTTATCAAAATTAATAGATTAATAATATGGCCGAATCAATAACAAAAGATTATTTTCCAAGTCAAGTCGCTACAGATTTAGAAAAAGTAAGTGAAGAGTATGGCTTGAAAGTTGCTAAAGCTATAGAATCAGAATGGTTCGTTAGAGATGGTGTTACTTATAGGTTTGCCAACAATCAAGATAGTTTTCATAGATTAAGATTATACGCTAGGGGAGAACAAAACATACAAAAATATAAAGATGAATTATCTATTAATGGTGATTTATCATATCTTAATTTAGACTGGAAACCAGTACCTATTATACCTAAGTTTGTAGATATAGTTGTTAATGGTATTGCAGAAAGAGTTTACGATATAAAAGCATATTCACAAGATCCATATGGTGTTGAAAAAAGAACAGCTTATATGAATAGTATAATGCTAGATATGGAAAACCTTAAGGATAATCAAAAGACTATGGAATTATTTGGTGTTAACATATTAAATAATCCTGCAGAAAAAGTACCGCAAAGTAAAGAAGAATTAGAAATACATATGCAGCTTAATTACAAGCAGGCTGTAGAAATAGCAGAAGAACAAGCTATTGCAACTATATTAGAAGGTAATAGGTATGAGCAAACAAGAAAAAGATTTTTCTATGATTTAACTGTGTTAGGTATTGGTGCTGTAAAAACAACTTTTAATACATCAGAAGGTGTAGTTGTTGATTACGTTGATCCAGCTAACTTAGTTTGGTCGTACACAGAAGATCCATATTTTGATGATATATATTACGTAGGTGAAGTAAAAACAATACCTATAAATGAATTAGTAAAACAATTTCCTGAATTAACTCAAGAAGAGTTATATGAAATATCAGGTCAAAGTTTTAGAAAATCAGGATACTATAATGTATCTCATGATGTAGATGAAATAGATAAAAATCAAATACAAATTTTATATTTCAACTATAAGACATATTCAAAAGAAGTATATAAAGTAAAAGATACAGCTACAGGTGGTAGTAAAGTAATAGTAAAAGATGAAACGTTTAACCCTATAGTTGATGCTGCATTAGAGCAAAGATTTGGTAAGTTAGAAAAATCTTTAGAGGTTTTATACGAAGGAGCTTTGATATTAGGCACTGATAAACTACTTAAATGGGAGCTTGCTAAAAATATGATGAGGCCTAAAAGTGATTACACTAAGGTTAAAATGAATTATAGTTTAGTTGCTCCACGTATGTATAAAGGTAAAATTGAATCATTAGTTGGTAGAATAACAGGTTTTGCTGATATGATACAATTAACACATTTAAAACTACAACAAGTTTTAAGTAGAATGATACCAGATGGTGTGTATTTAGATGCTGATGGTTTAGCTGAGGTTGATTTAGGTAATGGTACAAATTACAATCCACAAGAAGCTTTAAACATGTTCTTCCAAACTGGTAGTATTATTGGTAGGTCAATGACAGTTGATGGTGATCCTAATCCAGGTAAAGTACCAATACAAGAAATACAAAGTGGCAACGGTGGTGCTAAAATGCAGTCACTTATACAAACATATAACTACTACCTACAAATGATCAGAGATGTCACCGGATTGAACGAGGCGCGTGATGCTAGTACTCCTGATAAGAACGCTTTAGTAGGTATACAAAAAATTGCTGCTGCTAACTCAAATACAGCTACAAGACATATATTACAGTCTGGTTTATTTTTAACAGCTGAGGTTGCAGAAGCATTATCATTAAGAATATCTGACATTATAGAATATTCACCAACAAAAAACGCTTTTATACAAGCTATAGGTGCTCATAATGTTGCTACATTAGAAGAAATGCAAAATTTACATTTGTATGATTTTGGTATATTCTTAGAATTAGAACCAGACGAAGAAGAAAAACAAATGCTAGAGAATAATATTCAAATGGCATTAACACAACAGAGTATAGAATTAGAAGATGCTATTGATCTTAGAACAATTAAAAATGTAAAACTAGCTAATCAATTATTAAAAATAAGAAGAAAGAAAAAGCTAGAAAAAGATCAAGAGCTTGCGGAAAGAAATATACAACAACAAGCTAAGGCAAATGCAGAAGCACAACAAGTTGCTGCACAAGCCGAAATGCAAAAGCAAGAAGCTATAACCAACATGCAGGCTAAGTTAGAACAAGTTAAAGCTCAAATAGATAGTCAAAAGTTAACACAAGAAGCTAAACTTAAAAAAGAGCTTATGACTTATGAGTTCCAACTAAACATGCAGCTGAAACAAATGGAAGAGTCGATTGCTGATAAAAAAGAAACTCAAAAAGAGGATAGAAAAGACCAACGAGTAAAATTACAAGGTGAAGAGCAAAGAAAAAACAAGAATAATACTAAAAACTTTGAGTCATCAGGTAATGATAGTTTAGATGGTGATTTCGATCTAGGTGGATTTGATCCTAGATAATTTGTTTAATTTTATAATATTATATTATGGCTAAAAAAGAGAAAGAAGTAGTTGAAGAAATTCAACCTACTGAAACTAAAGTAAAAGCTAGTGAAGAAGTTTTAGAAGAAGGTGGTGACATGAAAATGAAAGCGCCTAAACCTAAAAAACCTAAACAGCTTGTCGAGCAAGATCAAGGAACTATAAAAGTTGATCTTAGCAAGGCTAAAGAAGAAGATGTTACAAAAAAAGATAATGTAACAAAAGTTGATATGTCAACAAAAGAGGAAGAACAACCTGAAGAAAAACTTGTTGAAGAAGTTAAAGAAGAGACTAAAAAAGAAGTTGAAGAAACTCCAGTTTTAGAAGAAATAACTGAAGAGCAAAAAGAAGATATAAAAGAAGAAATAGTTGAAGCTAAAACAGAGCAACTAAAAGATGAGGTTGAAGAAGCTGTTGCTGAATCACAAGAAACAGCAGAACCTTTACCGGAAAATATTCAAAAAGTCGTAGACTTTATGAATGAAACTGGTGGAAGTCTTGAGGAATACGTAAGATTAAATCAAGACTACAATAATTATGATGACAATCAATTATTAAAAGAATATTACAAGCAAACTAAATCACATCTAAATGATGATGAAATTAGTTTTCTTATGGAAGATCAATTTTCCTTTGACGAAGAAAACGACGAGGAAAGAGATGTTCGTAGAAAAAAATTGGCGTTAAAAGAGCAAGTTGCAAATGCCAAAAGCCACTTAGACGGGCTAAAGTCTAAATACTATGAAGAAATCAAAGCTGGTGTTAAGTTAACACCTGATCAACAAAAGGCTGTTGACTTCTTTAATAGATATAACAAGGAACAGGAGATCAATAAAAAAGATCATGACCGTCAAACATCTATATTTAATAAAGAAACTAATAACGTTTTTAACGATGCTTTCAAAGGTTTTGAATACAAAGTTGGAGATAAAAGATTTAGGTTTAATGTTAAAGATGTAAATAAAGTTAAAAGTGATCAAGGTGATATTACTAATTTTGTTAAAAAGTTTTTAAATGAAAACAACGAAATGAGTGATGCAACTGGTTACCATAAAGGTTTATTTACGGCCATGAACGCTGATGCTATTGCTAATCATTTTTACGAGCAAGGTAAAGCAGACGCTGTTAAAGACAGTGTTGCTAAAGCTAAGAACGTAAGCATGGACCCTAGACAAACACATAAAACTGTTGAAGCTGGTGGTATAAAAGTAAAAGCTATTGGTGGTTTTGATTCAAATGATTTCCGAGTTAAAATTCGAAAATAAGTTTAACAAAAATTAAAAATTAGAAATTATGAGTTTCGCAACATCGCCAAGTGGATTGGCAAATTTAAATCACGTCACTCCGAGACCTACACAGGGGTTATTTAACGATAACTATCTCTCGTTTGACGATTCTAGCTCAGCTGGAGGTGCAACATTTGCTCAACAGTTTTTGCCAGAAATTTATGAAAAAGAAGTAGAGAGATTCGGTAAAAGAACTATCTCTGGATTCTTAAATATGGTGGGTGCAGAAATGCCTATGGCTTCTGATCAAGTTATTTGGTCTGAGCAAGGTAGATTGCACATCGCTTATGAAATCAGTGGGACAACAGTTAAAGTAGCAGATGCTTCTGCTAACACTATTGACGTTCCTAGTGGTCACTTAATTCAAAACCATGATACGATTATTGTAGCTAACGCTGCAGCATCAAAAGTAATGAAATGTCTTGTTGTAGCTGACAACACAAGCGCAACAAGAATTACAGTCGCTCCTTATACTCAAGCAGATTTAGCTGCTAGTTCTGGATTCAGTGACGCTGAAGCTGTTAATATATTCGTATATGGTACTGAATACAAAAAAGGATCTTCTGAAACATCGAGATCTATGGACGCATCTTTTACTAAGTTTAGCAACAAACCAGCTATTATCAGAGACAGATACCAAGTTAATGGTTCTGACACTGCACAAATAGGTTGGGTTGAAGTTACTTCTGAAAATGGTGCTTCTGGGTACTTATGGTACTTAAAATCTGAGCATGAAGCAAGATTAAGATTCAATGATTACATCGAAATGATGATGATTGAAGGTGAGTCTGCTGCTGCTAACTTTGCAGGTTCTGGAGACTATGCAGTCGGTGGTACTCAAGGTTTATTCTCTGCTTTAGGAGAAAGAGGTTTAGTATTTACAGGTACTGATTTTGATCAATTATCAGGTAACGTTCAAAGCGGTTTAGCTGAGTTTGATTTAATCTTAACTGAGCTAGACAAACAAGGAGCTATTGAAGAAAACATGTTATTTTTAAATAGAGCTACGTCTCTAGAAATTGACAATATGCTTGCTTCTATTAACTCTGGAAACGTTGGATCTGGTGGATCTGGTTATGGTGTATTCAATAACTCTGCTGAAATGGCACTGAATTTAGGTTTTACTGGATTTAGAAGAGGTTCTTATGACTTCTATAAATCTGACTGGAAATACTTAAATGACTCTGTAACAAGAGGACTTGTTGGTGACATCGAAGGTGTTATTGTACCAGCTGGTACTTCAACAGTTTATGACGAATCTTTAGGTAAGAATATCAAAAGACCTTTCTTACACGTGAGATATAGAGCTTCTGAAGCTGATGATAGAAAAATGAAATCATGGATCACTGGATCTGTTGGTGGAAATTATACTTCATCTGCTGATGAAATGGTAGTTAATTATCTATCAGAAAGATGTTTATGTGTTCAAGCTGCGAATAACTTCGTATTATTGAAAAAATAAGTATCACATTATTAAAAGAGTTAGGCGCTTCGGCGCCTAGCACTTTTATTTTTACAAACTTTTTAATTATATTATATCATGGAAAAAAATAATACTCCTGAATGGGAGATCAAAGACAGAACGTATGTTATTAAAGGTCAAAATCAACCACCTTTAGTATCTTTACAAGCAAAACATAGTCAAAGAAAACCTTTACTTTGGTTTGACGAAGAAAAAGGTTACAATAGAGAATTAAGGTATGCTACTAACCAAAAGTCACCATTTGTTGATGAACAAAAAGGTTACGCAACATTAGGGCATATATATTTTAAAGACGGTTCATTAACCGTACAAAAAGATAAACAAGCTTTACAAAAGCTTTTATCATTGTATCACCCTAAAAAAGATGGCATGTATACGGAATTAACTCCAATACAAGACGCTGTTGAAGAGGTTGATATGATAGAGCTACAAATAGAAGCATTAAACTTAGCTAAAGGTTTAGATGTTGATGATTTAGAAGCTATACTTAGAGTTGAATTTGGAAATAAAGTTTCTAAAATGTCAACTAAAGAGTTAAAAAGAGATGGTTTAATCTACGCTAGAAGTTATCCTGCTGCTTTTATAGAGCTAGCAAACGATGATAATGTTCATTTAAGAAACTTAGGTGTAAAAGCTGTCGAAAACAATATCATAAAATTATCTGAAGATAACAGAAAGTTTTTATGGAACAATGGTAGAAAACTATTTACCGTACCATTTGAAGAAAACCCTTATTCAGCACTAGCTGCTTGGTTTAAAACAGATGATGGTATTGAGGTTTTAAAAGCTATTGAGAAAAAAATGAAATAAAAATCACTTATAGAGGTAACCATCTCTATGAGGTGGTTACTTACTATAAACAAAAAAGAATATGGCAGTAAATATAGATACAGTTTATCAAAGAGTTTTGGCAATAGCTAACAAAGAACAAAGAGGTTATATAACACCTCAAGAATTTAATCTATA
>Ga0163179_10002250_pt1 | contig 13508 bp, 22 predicted proteins | sample AtlANTMetagenome_FD_109643 | JGI IMG/M metagenome (GOLD analysis project Ga0163179, IMG submission 109643) | Marine eukaryotic phytoplankton communities from the Atlantic Ocean - Atlantic ANT 2 Metagenome | ecosystem: Environmental > Aquatic > Marine > Oceanic | place: North Atlantic Ocean...
ACGAAAATCAAAATGCTCATTTTGGTCGGGTTCTATTAACTTTTCCCGTTACTTATGCTAACATGATGAATAAGTACCGCGACCCCGATAAGTATAGTGGTGATGTTACTTTCCCGTTTGTAGTAGAAAATAAGATTGTGCGGTCACTTAAGTTTATTAGAAATGTTTATGATATAGATTGTTATAAAGCTACATGGTGGCAACGTGGTAAACATTCTTGGGATTACCGTATTGAAGAGGGTTACATCGGTGTTAAAGGCGATACATCGGGTACTTGTTCATCCATTGCATATATCAAAGACGTTGTAAGGCGCAAGATAGGCAAGGATGTCGCAAAAGAACTTAGTAATGTTGATTGGTAGAAAGGAAAAATCATGGGACTAAATAGTGGAAATAGAGGTAAGGGAAAAACTTACAAAATGGGGAAACGTTATAACCCGTTTGCAAAAAGTGTTTATAGCGACCCGCAATGGAAAACGCGGGTTGTTAAAAGTAGAAAAGTTTATAATAGAAAAAAGGATGAAAACAATGGCCAAAATAATTAACATGAATGACCGTAAGGTTATAGAGGATGATACATTTGGTGCTACCCTAGATCATCTCAAAACTACGGTAATGTGCGCATCTAATATAATTGGTGGAACTTTGATAGATATGTATCCCGAGATGGATAAAGAAAAAATCAAAAAACTTTTTCCTCAATACAGTAACGACCCATACGCGGTAGCTATTCTCTATGAAATGCTTGATTATGGGCAACCTATCGGCGAGGGGTATAGCCCACCGCCTATGCGAGAGCAGATTGAATGGTTAATATGGGTACTACAAAAAAGATTAGAACTAGAACCACCTAACAATTCAAATAAAGTTTGACATAGTATAAACAATAATTATATAAGCATAGATGAAAGGTAGACTATGAGACAAGGTAAGAAAGTAATTTCAATATTGACGGGTTCGGGTATATCGCAAGCAAGCGGTATACCTACATTCCGAGACGGCGGTGATGCTTTATGGAAAAACTATAAGGCTAGTATATGTGCAACGTCGGGCGGTTGGGAAGATGACGAAAATATGTTTAGGGGTTTTTGGAAGGATGTAGAAGACTATTTTACTAAAGAATTTCCTAAACCAAACCAAGCGCATCATCTTATAAAAAATCTTGAGGACTTTTGTAAAGAGCGCGACGAAGATTTTCATCTAATGACAACTAACATTGATCGCTTACATGAAGATAGCGGTGTTAGAAAAGTCATTAAGATACATGGTGATGTTTATAAGAGAAGAAGGATTTATCAAACTGATGAAAACAATAAGGTTAAGTTTGACTTTGAAATGCCTAACGTTGTTTTATTTGGTGAGAATAAAAGGTATACTCAAAAATGTTATGAGATAGCATACTACTCAGATTTGTTCATAGTAGTTGGTTCATCACTATTGACGGGTGAACTGTCACTTCTAGAACAAGCTAAGAAACGGGGCGCTAGACTAATTGAAATAAACCCTAACCCCGTTATTCAATGTCCATTTGATGAGCGATACACGATGTCGGCCATTGATGGTTTAATCGAACTAATGAGAAAGGAAAATTATGTTTAAAAATAGGAGCATATCAAGCATAGTTAAAGAAAAGGTTTTAATTGTGAACCCTAAGATTAAAAAACTTTATAAAGATCAATATTCAATACCCGAGATTGCTGAAAAAATGGGTGTATCAACTCATAAAATTAAGTCGGCCTTGCAAGCCACGGGCATTACATATTTTGAGAGAAGAAAAAGAAAGTATAAATTAAGGTCAAAAGGAAAAATGGAAATTTCTTTAAGAAACTCTGTTATAAAAAGTTTGAGCGATAAAAATTTATCGGCAACTGAAATAGCTATTATCTTAGGTGTATCAATTCCGACAGTTAATCAAACACTTAAGAGAAAGTAATACGGTGGGCAGATTTCCTCCAAGTGCGGGTTGCAAGGCTCGTGCTGATTGTTCTATATGCATTTATTATTCGATGCCGTAATGTATACGTTGAGTTTTAAATGTCAAAGCTACCGCCCTTAAATTGTTTAAGTTAAATATAGAAAAGATGAGTTGTTGTTCAATGGCATGGCAACTCATCATCTTGCACTTGGCACGATAATTGCAGTAACTAATAAAGAGAAAGGAATAAGTTATGAATATGCCACCAATACCACCATTTTTAGATAGAAGAAACCCCAACCATCCACTTTATAAAAAGAATGTGGTTGAGCCTACTAAAAAAATAAGCAATGTTACGGTTAATCTTAAAAAACCTACATCACTTACAAATAAATTCAAGCAGGTCTTAGCTAGTACCATTGTAAAATGTATATTGAGCGGTCATGACACGTTTGGAAAACTTAGAAAGGTTCTAAACAACGAAGACCGCGAGATTAGATCGGCCTTGCGCTATGCAAAGACTACTAAAGTTTATGTGCATCGAAATGTTAAGGCGGGTAAAAAGCTAGACGTTAGAGTTGACGTTTATCTAGTAGTTGCCGATGGCAAAAGATATCAAGCGGTAAAGGTGTAGTTATGTTATTAGCGGATGGATATGATAGCGCCATAATAGGCTATGCAATAAACCCCGTTTCTCAAAAGAATGTCGTTGTTTATGACGTTGAGAGAATACTAAAAATTCTTTTTGAGAGAGATGAAATGAGCATTGAACAAGCAGAAGAGTTTTTTAACTTTAATATAGTTGGCTCTTATGTGGGTGAGCAAACACCGATATATGTTTACAAATCTGACCGTCAAGAAATTGATGAGATAGCGGAGATGGATGACGATGGATGAAAAACATAAAAAATTCATGAAGGAGTTGTTATCCAAATTTGAGTATGAATTGTTTAATGCCCTCATTAAACATTACATGGATGTTCATATTATAATCATAAGTCACAAGCATGGCGAGGATGTTGAATTATATTCTGAAGAACCTACACAACGTTTCTTAAATAAAATAAAAAGAAGGTTTGACACAGAAGATAACGATGATTGTGATGTACGATATTATGGTTCGGCTTGCACTAACGATATAAAGGAAATGGTCGATGACTTTTATTCAAAGTAAAACGAAATGGCCAACAGTTTTAAGAAGAGAAGACGTGTGTATTGAATGTTTAAATAAAGATGGCAAGAGGGAAAAACCCACCATCATAGAAGAAGGTAAATATTTTTGCAGTAAACACGCGCTTGAATATTATAAAAAAAGAAAAGGAATTTTATGAGCAGACTAGGAAAAAGATATTTCGCAAAAATGAACTACCTTAATTTCAAGGACGAATACATTACAAAGTATAGGTCGTTAGATATAAGGGTAATGAATTTTAATATAAAAGACTACAATAAGTTGGTGATACTATTAGGAATGTGGAAAGGACTACATAAATTATTTCTCAAAGAAAGGAAGTATGGCCACGGTTATAGAAACAAACATCGACATAAACTAAGAACCTACCATAGAAATTACAAAAGAAGAAAGTGAGGATGACATGGACTTTATACTAACACCTTTGATTTGCTTGGCATTAAATGTTTATTTTGAATCTAGAGATCAACCATTGATTGGTCAATTTGCAGTTGCTGAAACTGTTTTGAACCGCGTCCACAGTACAGACTTTCCCGATACTGTTTGCGAAGTCGTAACTCAAGGAGAAACTTATGCTTGGAATACCAACCTTCCAATCAAAAACCGTTGTCAATTTTCTTGGTATTGTGATGGCCTTTCAGATAAGCCAAAGGATGAAACTGCATGGGATAATTCTATCATGGTAGCGCATGGAGTTTTAAATGGAAACGTTGCAAGTGTAGTTGAGGATAGCCTATGGTATCATGCTTACTATGTAAATCCATCGTGGGCATCATCAAAAAGATTAGTCGTAAGAATTAACGACCACATTTTTTATGCTAAAAATTATTAGTATAAAAGCGAAAAGGCTAGGGGATGAGACTAGCCTTTTCTTTTGAGTGCGAAAGGTAACACTCAATTCGTTATATTAGAACTTAGATTGATTGTCCAATATATAATTTAAAATTTTTTTTAAAACGCAGGTACTATCCTCATCAATAGGTTCATCATAAATAACTGAGTTTCTTAATACATTTATTTTATTTTTGAATTTATCTTCAATAAATTTATCCACCCTCCTTAGCTTTTGAATAGCATTTATTTGCTTATTAGATACAAAGCCACCCCCACCACTAATCTTTTCCATATTCATATTACTGACGAGACTTGGCATACGAATAGAACTAATAGCCAATTCAAAATACCATTGCGCTATCTGATGTTCGGTATCGAATATCTTGCCATCCAATACCAACCTATCAATAACTCTTTGATCAACCCGCCTACTGCGAGCTTTATATTTGCTTGCCCACTCCACTCTGAACGTTCCATGTTCATTCTCAATAATAGAGGCCTCTGGACTGGCCTTTTTTACTTTATTCTTTGAACGCGCCATCTACATACTCATTGAAGTGGCCAGAAGTTTCATCGAACATGAATAGCTTTTGACCTCTTTTTCCTATCATATCTTCATATCTAGATTTTGCAACCCTTGCTAGGGTTAGACCATCTTGCCTATGAATAATTAATCCTAAGTCTGTTTTATTATACCACATTGAACTCTCTTCTATGTCATATAAATTAGGTATCTCAATATTGCCATCCTTGTCCTTGCTTAACTTTCTTGGGTGCGCAACTACGATCACATGAACGTCATGCCGCGAAGCAAACCTTTTTAAAGTTTTTATAAACTGTCCAATATATAATCTCATTGGATCACCTGTGGTATCATGATCCAATTCATTAAAAGGATCAATAACAATTACATCACAGTTCTTTTGCAAAACTGCTACTTGCATCTTCTCAATAAGCCAAGGCAAATCAACCATGTCCTCAAACGAAGGTACGATTACAGAAAAGTTTTTATCAATCCAATCAGTACATCTCCTTTGTCTTAATGCATCCGCATTAAAATATCCCTCAGTAAACAATTCATACTCAAATAAAAACCATTTCCTCAGTAGGCGCAAGTGATCAGTCTGTGGTTTTTGCTCAAAACTTGCAAACCCTATCTTTAATTTATGATTTTTTACCAACTGACACATCATATGATTTACAAAGGTGGACTTGCCCGATGAAGGATGACCCGTCACTACAGTAAAATCTCCCTTCCTTAATTTAAAATTCTCATCAAACCGACCCATGTTAAGTTCGTAAACAAACTTCTCTTCAATGGGTGGCAATTCAGAGAACTCATAAACCCCATCAACCTTACACCATTTCGCGCGTGCGATTGTTTCTTTTACTCCGCGCTCACCATACTTTAAAAAAGTTTCGTTTAAATCTTTGCAACCTTGCGGATAGTTCAGGTATTTACAGCGTGCCTTGCTTAACCGTATTGACAAGTCATCACGCAGTACATGGCCTGAAGCGTCCCCATCGGTGGCTATTATAATCTCTTTGCAATCATCCAATAGAGAGAACGCGTTTTGCAAGTACGAATATTTCATGCTTACTTCATCTCGTTCGGGGTCAATGTTTTTCGAAGGTGCGCCATCGGGTACGGAAATACTGCGCGGAAAGCCACATTGTATTGCGGTCAAACAATCTATCTCCCCCTCAAATATTATAAGAGGGTCAGACTTTAAAGTAACATCCGAAAGTACGTCCTTGTTATAGAATATCTTTTCCCCACCCTTGGATTGCATAAACTTTTTGTCGAGTGTACGAAACTTAGCATTAACAATCTCTCCATCTTGATAATATGGAAATGCTAACCAATCATAACCACGAAATTTTATTGACTGCACTCCAAGTCTTATTGCTACCTCTAAGTCTATTCCTCGTTCCATGAGAAAATTTGTTTGCACTTCCGAAAGCGGTAGTAGCTCCGCTCTTCCATCCACAGTTGTGACATATGACATAAACGTCTCCTTCCTTATATTTTACTCCCAAACATGGGTCTGTCTTATTTCTCCGAGTGTGCGAACACTTGGGGCAAAGGCATCTCTTCCATCCACTAAAAGAACCCTTGACTAACAAACTCTCAAGTTCTGTCATGAGAGCATTGTTTCTTTTTAAAAAATTAAATATTAACTGTTCCATATACATCTTCCCTTTTCGCTGCCGCCCGGGGTTACATTTCTTCTTTGAACCCGTCATCCCAAAAGTTCTTTTTCTCTACATTTTCCCAATCCTTCCAACATTCTGTCTGAAGCCATTTCTTAGGATTATAGATAAACTTCTCTTCCGAAAGTGCGTAATTCTTGGCGCTCTTTATTAAAATCTCTGCACTCACACTCTTAACAATATCATCGAAAACCTTTCTTGCACTATCCCTACCACTCTTTGGCCATCGTCTAGGCTTGCCACTATCTAGTACACCTTGTGGGTAATGGTCAATAAAAAAATTCCAATCAACGTCACTCTTATTTTCTTTTACTTCTTTTACTTCTTTCTTTTGTATGTCGCTAGTGTGTCGCAACTGTGTCGGTTTTTCTCTTATGTCTTGGTAAATACTGTAGTTACATACAGTTATTAGTGTCGAACCCGTGTCGGTTTTTACTTCAATCATATTGTGATTTTGAAAAACTTTAAGCGCAGTTCTAACACTTCTGACTGACATATCTACATCAAGCGCAAGTCGGCGCAAGCTAGTAAGATATTCACCTCTCTTAATTTTTATGGGGTAGCCAAACCTATCAATGACTACATCAGCAAAGGCAACCGCTTCAATCAAGTGCAACCAAAGAGCCTTGTAGTCATTGTTTTTTAAGGCGGGGTTCTTTGACCAACCCCTATATATTTTAATCCATCCCTGTGTGTTCACTTATACCCCGCAAGACCCACCATGACCAGTTATATCACAAATGTCGTGAGTTTCAACCGCTTCTTCAAACTCTTCACCAAGTTTCTTAACCGCGTCTTCGTAAGGAACGTTTGTCAATGGTTGACCACCTCGACAAGCATCGGGATAACAAGTAAACCCTCGTAGTCCATGTGCATATTTCGCAAGTGTGTCAGCAAAACTTTTAACTGTGTCGGGGTTGTTATTTTTAGTACCCCACTTTGGCAAGTTAATCGTAGATGAGATCGCCATATCGACATACTGTTGAACGTCATATTGAAACTTAATTCTTCTCTCATAGTCTTCAGATAAATCAAGTGCGCTTTCAATATCATCGGGTGATACACCGTAAATATCTATCATCTCTTTTGCGCAAGCATCGACAACGTACTGATAATGCCATCTCTCATTTTTAAGGTAACGTCTTTTATATGCAACCGCAAATACGGGTTCAATTCCCGTACTCGTCCCCGCAATAATTCCAATCGTACCCGTCGGTGCGATAGCTCTCTTTGCAACCGATCTACTTATTGACAGTTCATCACAGAACTTATCAGCAGAATAGTTTGATACACTTTTGTAAATGTTAAGCCACTTGTGCAACTCATCAGTCACTTCATACTTTGAGTTTCTTTGTATAAGCCACTCGTGCATACCCATTAGACCTAACCCAAGTCTTCTATTCTTTGCTCTTGTTTCGTAAATCTTTTTATATGGTAGGTCAGCAACAAGAGTTCCACATACAAGAAACTTAGTGGCAAGCTCAACAACATTTTTTAACTGTTGAATATTATCTATTCTTGCCAAATTAATACTACCTAGATTACAAAGGTCAGAATCGTCCGCGCTTGTAACTTCACAACACGCGTTGCGCAATGTTTCGTTTTCTTTCTCAAAGAAGTTAAAAGAAAATCCCGGCTCTGCAGTTGATAGTGCCTGTTGACAGTTCAATAGAAATGTTTCGCCGTAATCACCTGTTTCCCAGTAGTCCATCAACCATTTTGTATTATAGTTTAATGATATATTAGTCATGTCCAAGGGTGCGGGAAAGTTAAAGTCGTCTTGCTTTGCATCAAATAAAGTATAACCGCTATTACCAATAGGCATATTGTGCCAATTCTTAGAAGTTAAAAACTCTTGTGCATCTCCATGATCATATCTAAGAGAGGCATATATAGCTGACCTTCTGCTACCACCTTGCATTACTGATCTACCAAGCTCATTAATCATTCTAGCCTTTTCTACTGCACCACTTGCCGTTCCGCCTGTACCAGCCAACATACTTCCTCTCGGTCTATATACTGAATAGTCAATACCAATTCCACCGCCTGTCATTAAGCAGCTCTCTGATTTCCAACTAAGGTTCGCCCAATCTTCTCTTGTATCTTCCTCTGCTCTTAAAAGAAAACAATTGTTAAAAAACTTTCTTTTCTTTCCCGCATAAAATAAATATCGACCACCCGCAATAAATCTTAAGTTTGTTATGTGATCTTTTAATTCTTCCTTCTCAGATTTGGTCATGTTTTCACGACACACATCTTCCACAAGAGTGTGCGCTAACTCTTGCCAATTGCTTGCTCCTTCATGTTTATATTTAGCATCGAATATTGATTCCGAAAATTGTGATCGGAACATTGGGTTTCTATTAGATTTCCAACTCATTTTTACTTTCCCTTAATTGTTTAGCGAAGATATCTCTCCACTCTAATAATAATAATTTAGCTTGCTCGTCACCTTTCTCTAACAGACGCGCAAGTTTTCGAACTGACTCCTCGGGTACAGTTGCAAACGTGCATACGGAAGGGAAATCCTTTTCATTATAAAGTAACCACTTTAAAGCATCATCCCTTACTTTTTCGTGTTTCCACTCAGGCCAACTCGGGTTTACAGATCTTCCAAAGCCACTTGCATCAAGTAGCGCTTGTAAGATTACTGCTCGCCATAGCCGATTGTTAGCATCTAACCAAACCCCAGTCAATTAAAATCTCCTTTGCATCTTCTGCTGAACGTGCAATAGCTACTTTACAGCCATTTTGCGTCAGCTCGCTGTGAATTTTTTTTTGAACTGGAGAAAGAACACCAACTGGAGTTTTGATTTCTAAACCGTAATACTTGCCTTTTCTAATTAATTGAAGGTCAGGCCAACCCGCAACTAAACCCGCTCGCTTTAGTTTACCACCTCTGATACGTCCACCGCCACCAGAAGGAAAGGCCGTTAGCATTACGTCACGTTTTAATATCTTCTTGATTGATTCAACAATCTCTGACTGCAAGGTTAACTCTGGTTCTCTTCTAATATTTTTTTTTCGTGCAGCCATGATCTACCTTTACATAATATGTATAGAGTAGTCAATACGCATCTTAAAAAAGATTCAGGGCCGCATGCGTTCGTTGTAAGTAAATATCTTTTGTATAAAATAATTGTTGACATGGTGTGTTCATGTTATATATATAAATGGTGTGCTGAGTACGAGGCCTTCGTAGCGCTTAGGTGACAGGGATGGTAAGACATCTTACAGTTTATTTGGTTTGGCCACCAAACGCACTAAAGAAAGATGAAGTATGATAGATGATCCAGATATGATAGACATGGCATTGCCACAGTCCTTATTAAATTATTTACAACAAGACAACTATGATAGCGGGGCAATACCTGTTGACATATCCGCAACTAAGCTCAAGGACTCTCCGCGTGTGAGTAGACTTTGGTCAATGCATAAAGATAAAATAAAAGTTCCATTCTTAAATAAAGGATATGCAAAGTTGGGAGAGGCTTGGCACACGGCAATGGAAGCAAGTGCGCCCGAAGATTGGATATGTGAAAAGAGATTTTATGCAGACGTTGACGGAAAAATAATATCAGGTGCGATTGATGCGCTAGAGCCTGCGGGTAAGAACACATATAATATAATTGATTACAAAATGATGTCTACTTACAAAGCTCAAACAGACCTTAATGAATTTGAAAATCAATTAAACATATATGCTTTTCTTTTGAGGCAGAACGGATATAAGGTTGACGGATTATTTGTATCAGCCGTCCTAAGAGATTGGACACAGAATAAGATTAAGCAAGAAGGTTATCCTAGAACTCAGTTTCCAGTTTTTGTTATGGAAAAGTGGAGCGATAAAGTTGCTGAGGATTATGTCAGGCAGAGAATAAAATATCACACATCAGAAGAAATACCTTTGTGTACAGATGAAGAACGTTGGATGTCTGCACCAAAGTATGCGGTGATATCTGATAAAACAAAAGCAACATTGAAACTGTATGACACTTACGAGAGTGCGCAAGCACATGTATCTAAGAGTAAATTTTATGTAGAGAAAAGGGAAGCAGAACCAATTAGATGTAAAAGATTTTGTGAAGTTGCGCCGTATTGTGATCAATACCAAGCATCTTTAGTAGCAGAAGAGTTAACAAAGGAAGGGTAAAGATGGCAAAAGAAAGTTTTCAAAAAATATGGGAATCATTTACAGAACACAAAGTAAGTGAAAGAGATATAGAAACGAGAGTTATTAGACAAAGAATTAATAACGAGTATGTTGATATTAACTTATATTATTACAAGTGGAGTAAATGTTGGAGAGAGGTCGTTGCTAGGTATCCAAATAGTACATATCAGTTTGAGAGATTTGAAGTAGATGGAAAGCATTACGACTGCATGCACTACCCGGATCAGTCAGCATCTGTACATTGCACGGTCGATATTGAAGGTCATAGAAGAAGCATGTTCTTACCTGTCATGGACTTTAAAAACAATGCAATAAAAAACCCAAATGCTAGAGAGATATCCGATAGCAAGATGAGATGCCTTGTTAAAACGGTTAGCCTTTTTGGATTAGGTCTAGATTTATACGAGGGTGAGTATGAACCCGATCCACCTGAGAATAATATAATTGATTTGGAACAGGAAAGAGAAACTGAAAAACGAAATAAAATAGATAATTTAAAAAATAATTTATTTAGTGAAGCACAAAAAGAAATTAAAATTGAAAGCGACACAAAGAGATTTTTCCTCAAAAACGAAGAAAACTTTACCAATTTAAAAGATTTAAGTAAAGATGATTGGTCTGAGCTTTGCGGGAAAATAAAAAGCCATAAGCAAAAACTTAATGAAAAGGAGAAAATTTAATGGCGGAAGAGTATAACAATAATAATCAGGGAGCTATGTATGCACCTGATGAAATGGAAGTTATCAGGCAGGGCAAGATTAATATAGACGGTAATGACTGTTATATGATGATTGTAAAAAGTAAAGATAGAAATGGTAACACCCACTACAATCTTTACGAACAAAAAGCTAAAATCTATGAGACAGAGAAAAAGAAAGAAACAGACTCTGACATGGATGGTAGCATCAAGACCGCCAACGGAGATTTTAAATTTTGGTTAAGAAAGAAAGTAAGTAAGAGTGGTTTGGACTATACAGATGTTAGCCTTGCTCCGAAAACTACTCAATCAAATGGCGCTATGACTGACAAAAAAGAACCGCCAAAACTGGATGACGAAATCCCGTTTTAAGGTAAGGAGAGTACGATCCCCTTCACATCTAAATGTGGTGAGGGGGATGTATTGTCTCATCTGTGGTTCACCACCAAGAAACCACGCGCATCATATAACATACTCAGAAAAGTCGGGCATGTCTCTAAAGGTAGGAGATCAATGGACAGTACCACTGTGTGCTATCTGTCATCATAACTTGCATACGAGCATGGACGGAGAAAAATTATTTTGGTCATTCAACGGAATAGACCCTATAGAAAAAGCCAAGGAGATTTGGAATGGAATTGAAAAGTGACGAGTCAACAGTGAGCTATAATTTGCTGTTGCCTGTTGACCAATATACTTATATAAAAAGAATGTCTGTTGAACAGTCATTAAAAAAACAAAAACTTGTATCAATGGCCCATATTATAAGAAGAATGATAGAGGAGATGATTGAAAAAAATGAAACCAGTACCTAGAAAAGCATTTACAGAAGTTAGTGGATTTGAAGCTAAGAAGCACAACATAAGACAAACAACTGACGGCCTGTGGCAATTAACTTTAACAGTATCAGAGTTTGGTAGTGCGGATTGGTTGGTGTTTGCGCCAACAGGAATGCCATTGGCTATAGGATTAAAAGCCTTGGACTACGACAATCCAGAGGAAGAACCATCACAAACAGAAAAAAAGTTTATTACAAAATGTATAATGCTTTGTAAAGATGAAAAGTTTCAAAAGTTTATGTTGGCCTCAACTGAGGATGGTTGTTCAGAAAAAGTAAAGACACACTTAGGAATTAAATCTAGGTCTGTTTTGGGAGAATACGGATCTGCTGGCGATAAAGCAAGAATGCGTCTTGACGATTTAATAGACAAGTTCAAAAGAGACTTACGCCGCAGCGAACCTATTTAACTATTCGTAGTGAGAGTTAGCAGTTGTTTGATTTTGACCCAGAGCCTGAACTCTTTTTATTAATCGCTCTGATCTGTTTGGCGTTTGTTTATTCCATCTAGAGTCGCGCATCTGCTCTCCCATTTCATGCCATGATCCACGATTGCAAGCATCAATAGTCTTTTTAAATTTTAAAAGGTTTGGCATTCCTAATTGAAAACACATATTTGCCGTTACTAATCTTATTTCTTCTGGGAGTTTATCCCAATCTTCGAATATTTGCCCACAATCTTTAATAGTAGTTGCGATGTCACTTTCAAAAACATTATGAATACGTTCGTGAGAAACCTTCGTTCCAACTTCCTTTCCATATTCTGGATCGTTCTTCGTAACCAAATGTCCAATTCCAAAAGTGGGATGGCCTTCCGAGCAGAGATAAATCGATTTCTTATTTCCCTCATCATTCTCCAAATCCTCGCGTAGTTTATCAATAAAGTATTCCATTCTGTTCCTCAATAGTTTATAGTATGCTGATGTTAATTCTTTTAAATCTTGTTGTAATAGGTATATTTCTGTTCTTGCTGACAATAACTCTCTTCTGAGAGCTTCCTCGAATGTATCTTCGTGGTTGTTCCAACCTTTACTTTCTGTTTCCGATTGCACTAAAACCAAAATAAGCTCCTACTAATCCACACATACTTATATATTGAGTCATCAATATACTTTCAGCTTCTGCTAATCTGTCTGGAAATGCAAGTGTTAATATTGTTGTGAGAGCCATGAGCAAAATAAGAACCCATGCCATCCTCCGTTTGTTTGTTTGATATGTAAGTTTATCAGGTACTAGATCGTTTGCGTTTTCTGACATATTTCTTTATCCCATAAAAAAATGACGTTGCGTTTATGACTGTATTTAAACTAACCATTGTTACTAAAATCCATTCCCAACCCTCGGGCATTATTTTTTGCCTTTGAATTTATCTAGTCCACGAATACCAAGAGCCGCAGATACGGTCAAAAATAATAGATATGTATACCAATCAGGTAGCTCATTTAATCTTGCAAATCCATTCTTAACTACATCTTCCATGCCGGGAATAAATACCAAAATTGTTGGAATTAATATAACGATTGTGACAAGCTCATCTTTCCACGAGTTCTGAGTTCCTTGTGCCATAATGATTTCCCACTTTGAATCATGGGTGGCGGCGGTTCTCATTATTTCAGCTTCGGCCTCGGCTTTTGTTTGAGCAAG
>Ga0163179_10002252_pt1 | contig 13506 bp, 8 predicted proteins | sample AtlANTMetagenome_FD_109643 | JGI IMG/M metagenome (GOLD analysis project Ga0163179, IMG submission 109643) | Marine eukaryotic phytoplankton communities from the Atlantic Ocean - Atlantic ANT 2 Metagenome | ecosystem: Environmental > Aquatic > Marine > Oceanic | place: North Atlantic Ocean...
AAATAAAGAAATAATATATCTCATCATCTGTAATATATAATAATTTAATTTAATAAATTTAATAGATTTTAACGAATAATATCAATGGATCTTTTTCTAATTATAATATCTTCACTGTTAATTTTGCTAGGCTTTATCGGAAGTTTTATTCCTATAATACCAGGGCCAGCGACATCCTGGTTTGGCTTATTTATATTTAATTTAATTCCAACAGTCGAAATAGACAATACTATACTAGTTATAACACTTATAATTGCAATTTTAATATTTATTCTTGACTATCTAATTCCAATATATGGTTCAAAATATTTTGGGGCTACTAAATATGGGACAATAGGTGCAACACTAGGTTTTATCATTGGAATTTTAAGCCCAATACCTTTCGGAATTTTAATTGGCCCTATTCTAGGTGCATTAATTGGTGAATTATTATTTAATAGTGATTTAAAAAAATCCATTAAATCTTCAATTGGAGTATTTATTGGATTTATAGCTTCGAGTTTAATAAAGGTTGTTACTTGCACTGTATATCTTATGATATATTTAATGGAATTTTGGAAATATATTCAGTAATTACTTACTAATCCATTAATTTAAATTTCTTAAACATTTCAACATCAGAATTACCACCTATATAAATATTAAAATCACCAGGCTCAGATTCCCATTTTTTATTAACTGTATAATACTTTAATAAAGAACTATCAATAGTAAAATTGACTATCTTAGATTCTCCTGGTTCCAATTCAATCATTTCAAATCCTTTAAGCTCTTTTAATGGTCTTGACAAACTTCCAAAAAGATCACGAATATATAATTGGACTACTTCCTTTCCTTTATATTTTCCAGAATTAGTGACAGTAATTGAGGCAATGACACTTTCGTTAACATTCATACTTTCTGAGCTTATCATTAAATCTGAATAATTAAAATTAGTATAACTTAACCCATAGCCAAATGGATATAAAGGGCTGTTTTCTACATCAGAATAAGCTGAAGTTGTGACAGCTTTTTGAGATTTACTAGGCCTTCCCGTATTTTTGTAATTATAGTATATAGGTACTTGCCCTACATTTCTAGGAAAAGACATTGTTAATTTTCCACTTGGATTATAATCACCATATAATACTTCTGCGATAGCATTTCCTGCTTGGCTTCCAAGCTGCCACGCTTCAACTATTGAAGGAATATTTTCATCTGCCCAACTAATATTTAATGGCCTTCCATTAACTAGTACTAAGACTATATTTTTATTAATCTTGTAAATTTCCTCTAATAATTCTTGTTGCAATCCTGGCAATAACAAATTCGTTCTACTTCTACCTTCTCCAGTTTGGTACCCTTCTTCTCCTAAAACCATTATAACAACATCAGAAGATTTTGCAGCTGATCTTGCTTGACTAAAACCTCTTTTATCATTATAATTTATATCAACTCGAGTGAAAAAATTTGTATCACCATAATATACATCTAATCCTTTTGCATATATTAGTTTGTTATCCTTATAGGATCTTAATCCCTCTAAAACTGAAACGGCTGAGTTTGCAACACCTCTTCCTCTCCAGTTACCAATAGAACTGTTCTTATCATTAGCCAATTGGCCTATTACTGCAATAGTCTGATTTTTCTTTTTAAGTGGAAGTAACTCATCTTTATTTTTTAATAGGACTATTGATTTTCTAGCAATATCTAACACTGCTTCATGATTTTCTTTAGATCCAATAATTTCTTTTTCTCTTTCCTCATTACAATATTTATAAGGGTCATCAAATAGTCCTAGATCATATTTAACACCTAGAATTCTACGTACAGCATCATCAATAATAGAAATATCAACTTTTTCATTTGTTACTAGTTCATTTAGTTTTCTAACATAAAGGCTGGATTCCATATCCATATCGGAACCTGCATTTGCAGCAATTTCAGCTGCATGGGCTCCATCCCTAGCGTATCCATGTGGTATCATCTCACCTATTGATCCCCAATCTGAAACTACAAAACCTTCAAAGTCCCATTCTCCTTTTAATATATCTCTTTGTAAAAATGTACTCCCAGTTGCAGGAATTTCATCTACGGTATTAAATGAATTCATAAATGTACTTACTCCTGCATCAACAGAAGCTTTGAAAGGAGGTAATATTGTATTAAATAAAGTATATTCATTTGTGTCAGCTGTATTATAATCTCTTCCAGCTTCAGCAAATCCATAGGAAGCAAAATGCTTTGCACATGCAGCTATTGTATTAATAGCTGAAAGGTCATTTCCTTGAAAACCTCTAATTCTTGCCTGAGCTATTAAACTCCCAAGAAATGGATCTTCTCCAGCTCCTTCCATCACTCTACCCCATCTGGCATCTCTAGAAATATCTACCATTGGTGCAAAAGTCCAGTTTAATCCAGCAGCTGAAGCTTCTACTGCAGCTACTCTTGCTGATTTTTCTATTGCCTCTAAATCCCAACTTGCAGATTCAGCAAGCGGGATAGGACTGATTGTTTGATATCCATGAATAACATCAAATGCAAAAATTAAAGGTATACCTAATCTTGTCTCTTCAACTGCAATCTTTTGAAGTGCCCTAACCTTATCAACACCCGTTACATTTAACATAGAACCAACTAAACCATTCTTTAAATGTCTATACCTATTCTTTTGCCATTCTCCATCAGGTAAAGGACCAGTCGCATCCCAAAAACCATTATACTGGTTCATTTGACCAATCTTTTCATCTAATGTCATCTTAGATAATAAATTATCTATAAAAATTTCCTTTTTTGATTTATCTTCACAAGAAAAAATAAAAGCAAAAGAGATTAATAAACAAAGTATTTTTTTCATGATTCTATAATAATATTAAGATTTATTGATAAACTCTAATATAATCGATCTCCATAGTTGATTGATCAAAATTAGGATCAATTTCAAACCAATTTCCACCCATTGCAACATTTAAAATGAAAAATGCAGGTGCATCAAAAGGCCAATTTTCATCTGTTTTTGGAAAAGGATTATAAGTATAATATATATTGTCATCAACTAAAAATTCTATTTTCTCAGAAGTCCAATTTACAGAGTAAATATGAAATTGAGTTGAATAATCACTAACTGTTGTGTCACCATGATTCTGAGTATCCCCAAAACTTTCAGAGGTGTGAATTGCTGCTGAAATTACTGTAGGATTATGACCCCAGTGTTCCATTATGTCTATCTCACCACATGCTGGCCAACCAACACTTTGTTGATTTGCTCCTAGCATCCACAATGCTGGCCAAGTTCCAGATCCAGTTGGTAATTTTGCTCTAATATCCACACGGCCATATTGAAACTCATATTTATCCCTTGAAATAATTCTGGCTGATGTATAATTACTTCCACTATATTGTTCAGCTTTAGCAGTTATTTTTAAGACACCGTCTTCAACTTTAATATTTTCCCCTCTATCAGTATAGTATTGTGATTCCCCATTTCCCCAACCACATAAATCAGGGCAACCTGTCCCAATTTCATATGACCAATTATCAGCACTAACAGAACCGTCTATATTAAATTCTTCTGACCATGTTACTATTGTACCAGCTTCCTCAACATAAACTGTAATAGACTCTGAAACATTTACAGAATCTCCAGTAGAAGAATAAGCATAGACATCTATTGTATAAGTGTTAATTCCAGGATTAGTAAAAGTGTATTCATAATTTCCTGAAGGGCTTTCTAATTCACTGCTATTACCAAATCTATATCCATATGTGACTGCATCATCTGCTGTTGCAATACATTGAACAATTCCGCTTCCATCCCCGTTTGGATTTTCTGAATCACTTCCTAAAACATTAATAGTAAGAGTTAAATTTGAAGGATAAATGTTTTGATTTTGTGGGGGTACGGTAGGATCTTCCTTTGGGGAACATGAAATAAAAAATAAAAATAAGTATATAAAATTAATAGTGTTTTTCATTTTATTAAATAAGTGGCAAATATAAAAATTTATGGCAGATTTGTAATGTTAACATACCATCTTTCTCCAGCATTTTCATTTTCATTTCTAAGATATATAGTATTGGAATTCCAAGTTAAAATTTCATATATATGACTTCCTCCATTATAATTACCTAGAAATGCATTTCCGGTTAAATTTAAATAGTATTTTTCATCAATTACAGTAAAAGACCAATATTCATCAAAATCATCAATAGGGTAATATGGAAATTCTCCCCACTGATTTGGAGTTAGTCCTTGATTACCATTAAAATCATTTGATAAAGCTTGAGCATTTCCAAATATAGTTCCATTTGCTATAAATGTAAATACTCCATTATTTGAAAAAACATATCTATCATCAAACATTCCTGTAGCACTATGTTGGCCAGGGTTTGCATCAAACCATATTGGGCTTTCAGATCCAGGACCAGTATTTGGTCCAACTCCAATATAGGAACTTTCTTCTGATTTAACCCTCCATTGACCTGTTGTTATGGCATTTACTAATTCATCAGGAATATCATATGCAACTGAAACATCTACTGAAATAGATCCATCTATCATAGTTCCTGTAACACCATAAGCTCTTACTTCAATTGTATAAGTATTTATACCCACATTGGAAAAATACATTTCAAATTCACCATTTGGTCTTAAATAATTACTATCATTAAATATAAAATCATAAGTAATTGCTCCATCAGCTGAAGCTGTAAAATTTACTTGTCCACTACCATCACCATAAGGATTTTGTGAATCTGCCCCAATAATGTTAGCTGATATTAAAAGATTCTCTGGAGGAACAATATCTCCTAATTCATAATCTTCACTTTCACAAGAAAAAATCAAAAGAGAAAAGGCTATTAACAAATATTTTATGTTTTTCATATTTAAATTTCTATAATTAATATCCAGGGTTTTGAGTTAATCCAGAAATATCTATTTCTTGTTGTGGTATAGGAAACACTTCATGTTTTCCCTCGATAAAACCAGTAATTTTATTATTAGCTTGAACAGTTCTGACTAAATCAAAAAATCTGTGTCCTTCCATAGATAATTCAAGTTTTCTTTCTTCCCAAATTGCTTCTGTTAATGCATTTCCAGTTAATCCTTCAATCAAATATTGTGAATCATCTTCAAAAGCTCTCATTCTTACCTGGTTTAAGTAATCTCTAGCTAACTCATCATTTATTCCTCCTCTATTATATGCTTCTGCAGCCATTAAAAGAACGTCTGAATATCTAATTGCTCTATAATTTGTTAAATAATTTAACTCTGTTTGGGCTCCAGATTCACCAGCTCTTGGAATATATTTATTATTATAATATCCGGTATGTTCATACCCTTCTATATATGACACCCCTGTAGAAGCAGCAGCAAATGCTACAATATCTAAAACAGTTGCATCTCTTCTTGTATCATCATTTTCAAATGAATTATAAAATTCTTCAGTTGGGACATTAAAACTCCACCCATGAGCATAAATAGGTCCACTCCATCCTCTTGGTCCTGTATGAATAATTCCAAAGTTTCCTTCACTACATTGTGGACATCCCCAATCCCACCAATTTGATGTATTAGTATACTGTATTTCAAAAATTGATTCTGGGCCATTTTCTCCTAATCTTAAGAATTGACTTCCATAATCTTCAACTAATGAATAAATTCCTATAACATTGTCAAATGCAGCAGCTGCTTCACTAAATTTATCTTGATATAATAATACCTTCCCAAGTAGTGAATAAGCAGTATATTTATTTACTCTCCCGATTTGTGATTGTGATGTTGGTAAATTATCTACTGCATTTTGTAAATCAATTTCGATTTGAGCATATACGTCTTCTTTTGGGACTCTTGTTAGTGTTCCAGAATCTCCAGCACTTAATCTTCTTTCAGTAAATAATGGAACATCACCAAAGAATTTAACTAGCTGAAAATAATAGTATGCTCTAAGGAAATATACTTCTGCATATAATGCATCCTTATTTCCAAATTCAATTAGATCTTTATTCTCATGCATATAATTTGCCCTATTAACACCCTCGTAGAGCCATTGCCATATACTTTTTAGATTGTCATTAGCTGGATAATGCGTGTAATCATCTATTTGCTGTAATCCAATTACATCAGTCGCACTTTCACCTCCACATAGTGAATTATCTGAAGCAATATCACCAATCAATACATTTAAATAAAGCCATTGTAATGGATCATAAGTTCCTATTAGTGCTGCTTGATAATCACTTTCAGCCTGAAAATATACGTCAGCAGTAATTTGATACCCTTCAATTGCCTCGTAATCAACATGATCTGCACATGCAAAAGAAAATAATGTCATATACATTAATAATATTTTATTTAAACTTTTCATATTATATTATTTTAAAATTTAATATTTAATCCTAAAGACCATATTCTTGGTTGAGGATATGTTCCTCTATCAATACCAGTATCTAATACCCCTCCAGCTGAAATTTCAGGATCGTATCCAGAATAATTTGTTAGTGTTAAAGCATTTTTAACTTGAAAATATGCTCTAATATCCTCTGTACCTATTGTTTTATTAATAGATTCTGGGAAACTGTATCCCAGCTGAATATTTTTTATTCTTAAATAACTTCCATCTTCGATATATCTGTCTGATGCTCTTCTGTTATTGTTTGAGTCAACAAATGTAACTCTAGGTTCTTCAAAACTAGTTCCTGGTCCAACCCATCTATCTAAAGTTGAAGCAAATCTATTTGTATAATTTAAGTTCCTTTCATATGCTCTATAGATATCATTACCAACAGATGCATATGTAAATACACTTAAATCAAAAGATGATATTGCAAAATTAAGATTCCATCCAACTGTAAAATCAGGAAAAGGATTCCCAATTTTTGTTCTATCTTCATCATTGATTATGCCATCGCCATTTATATCTGAAAATCTTATATCACCAGGTGCAGCTCCAATTTGAGTTGCATGACTGTTTATTTCATCTTGAGATTGAAAAATTCCGTTTGTTTGATAACCATAGAAATATCCTGGGGTAAAACCTTCCTCAAATCTTACAATACTAGTATATGGTATACCATAACCTGCTCCCCATATATATTTGTCTCCATTATTAATTTCTAAAACTTTATTTTCTGAAGTTGTAAAATTAAGATTAGATGAAATTGACAAATTACCAATAGTCGTATTAAAAGATATTGATGCATCAATACCAGAACTCTCAGTCTTTCCAATATTAGTTGTAGGATAATACGGAGTCCCTAAATAAAGCGATAAATTAGGGCTAAACAATAAATCATCTACAGTTTTTCTAAAATAATCTAATGAAATGCCTAATTTATTATTAAACATTCTAGTATCTAATCCAAGATTCACCTGAACTTGATTTTCCCATGAAACATCGTTGTTAGGGATTGTTCCCAAAGCAGATCCATTTACTATAGCACCATCAAAGGTGTAGCTAGGAAAAGTAGAAATTAAAGAAAATTGAGGATTAATGTTGTCATTTCCTAATGACCCATAACTTGCTCTTAATTTCAAAAAATTTAAAGGAACTGAATCAAAAAAATCTTCTTTAGATACTACCCATCCAAAAGATGCTGACGGGAAAAAACCAAATTTATTATTGCTCCCAAAAGAAGTTGATCCGTCTACTCTTCCAGTAAAAGAAGCATAATATTTTTCATTAAAATCATATAATATTCTTCCAAAATAAGAAAGATTTCTATTAACATACTGCCATGATCCAGAAGTTTGCTGTTGTGCATTTCCAGTTGCAGAACTCACATCAGCATATGACCATGAATTAAAAGGGATGTCCTCATTATATGCAGTAATATTATCACCTGTACTTTCACCTATAGAAAATCCTAACACAGTTTGAAAATTGTGATCTTTATTAATACTAAAGTCATAATTTGCAAAAAGTTCATAAGTATAATTAAAGAAATTTGTATGTGATTCTGAAACCCTATTATGTGTTGAAGTGACATTACCTTCACCGTCAATTGTAACAATAGGTGTCAAATCCTCATTTGCATTAGTGGCGTTATGCCCTGCACCATAGTAAACAAAAGGATTAAAATTTTTACTATATATATCTACATAGGTATATCCCAATCTTGATGTTATGGTTAAATCACTCATCAATTCATATTGCAACTCAATTTTACCAGTCAATTTATTTGTATTGTTTTCATTATAAGTATTTGCAATTTGAGCAAGAGGATTTATGATTTCCTGCGTAATTGTTTCACTAATTCCATAACTGCCATTTTGATCAAAAGGAAAAACCATAGGATCAAAATTCAATGAATTTGAAAGAACACTGTTAATACCATTTTCAGGGAGGTACTCAGCCTTAATATTTGTATAATTTGTGTTAACTAATAATCTAGTTTTACCATTTAAATCAGTATCTAAATTTGTTGTAAAATTTGTTCTATTGAAAAAAGAGTGGTGACCACCGCCTACTACACCATCTTGACCTAAATATGCAGCAGAAACATAATAAGAAGTGTTTTCACTTCCTCCCGATGCACTTATTGAATGATTTACAATTGGTGCATCAACAAGTACTTGATTTTGCCAATCTGTACCTATACCTAATGAAGATATATCAGAAAAAATTATTCCTTCTCCTCCTGCTACACTTGCTTCATTTAAAATAGCTGCATATTCTGTAGCATTCAGAACATCTATTGTTTTAACAACCTGTTGAGTACCTATTGATGTATTAAATGAAAAGGATGTTTTAGTATTTTTTTTTCCAGATTTTGTAGTGATTACTATAACTCCACTACCTCCTTTTACTCCATAAATTGAAGCTAAAGCCGCATCTTTTAAGATATTTACCGAACTAATATCATTTGGATTTAAAGCATTTAAATCATCTATTACTGCAGAAACTCCATCAATAATAACTAATGGATCATTACCAGCATAAGAAGTAATACCTCTAATTAATACAGTTGGCTTAGAGCCAGGTGATCCACTAGAAATAATATTTATTCCAGAAGCTTGACCTTGTAAAGCATCCTCAACCCTCACAGGAGATGAAGTTTCAATTGCTCCACCACTTATCGTAGATACTGCACCGGAAATATCACTTAATTTCTGAGTTCCATATCCAATAACAACCACTTCATCTAATTCACTTAAATCTTTATCCATGGAAACTGAAATATTATCTGAAATTAAATCAGTTGATGAAATTTTAAGATTCAAATTTTTATAACCAACATAGCTGAAAACCAATGTTGAGCCAGATTCAAATTTTGTAATTGTAAAATTACCATCAAAGTCAGAAACAGCTCCTCGATTTTCACCTTGAACAACAATGTTAACCCCTACCAAAGGCAATGCATCTTCTGAATCAGTTATAGAACCTGAGATACTTTGTCCATAAAAATTGAGAACTATTCCAAAAAGTGAAAATAGTATAGTAAAAATTAACTTTTTCATTTATTATATTTTTAGTTTATCTCTTAATTTTTTTTAATAAAAAAGCTCTCCATTTTGGAAAGCTCTTCTTTTGATTTAAGAACCTATTATACTATAATAGATTATCAACACAGTGCAAATATAAGTATTATTTTTATAATGAATTTAAATTACGAATTTGTTTGGCTGATTCTATAATTGCTTTATCAATACTATCTGGATCCCATGCTAATATGTTTCTAGCATTATTAGTATGCAAAATTTCTTTCTCTTCTAATCTTTCTACAACTATTCTTAAAGAAGATATAAAAAATGATAAAAATTTTACTAGCCAATTTGGAGCTGTATATCTTGGAACTTTTTTAAATCCATTTTTATAAAGTATATTAGAAATTTCTGAAAACCACATTGTTTTTTCTGAAAGCAAAAATCTATTACCAGCTGCATTTTTTTCCTTCATTGCCTGAATATGAGCCCAAGCAACATCCTTAACATCTACTAGACTAATGCTTAATTTAGGGTTAAATAGAATTGATCCATTAATCATCTTCTTTATAGTAATTTTATTTGAAATACTAATAGATTCTGACAAAGATGGGCCAATAACTACAACTGGGTTTATTGAACAAACTTCAATTTTTTCACTATCACTTAAATTTTGAATATATTCCCAAAGAAACATTTCAGCCTTTGTTTTACTAATCTCATAAGGAAATAGCTTTTCATTAGATAAATCAGTCCAATCATCATCGGTATATTCATTTTTTTCATTACCATAAATTGCTGCAAAAGATGATGTCATTACAAATCTCTTTACTTTATTTTTTACAGCTGCTCTTAAACATCTTTTCAAACCTCCTAATGCAGGGTTTACCAATTCATCAAGATTAACTCTTCCTGGAATTACTGGTGATGCAACATGTAATACATAATCACAGCCTTTTATACATTCATCCCAGCCTTTATCATTCAAAAGATTTAGTTCGCAAAACTCTAACCTTTCTTTACAATCAACATGTTTTGAAAGGTTTCTCAATAAATTATCTGCCTTAGTTAAAGATCTCAATGAAGTTTTTACTAAATAACCCTGTTCCAAAAGTTGCTTAATACAGTGCAATGCAATATATCCAGAACCTCCACTAACAAATACTTTTTCCATTTATTTATTTACTAAAAAAACCCCACTTTTGTGAGGTCTTTTGCGGTCTGGACGGGACTCGAACCCGCGACCCCATGCGTGACAGGCATGTATTCTAACCAACTGAACTACCAGACCATTTCCAAATTTAAAAAGCAAATATACATTTGATTTTCAATAACTCAAATCATTAGTTGTAAATTGTTTACAGTAAGTTGTCAATAGCTTCTGTATAAGTGCTTTTTGGAGCAACTCCTACCTGTCTTGAAACAATTTCACCTTTATGAAAAACTAAAACAGTTGGTATATTCCTAACACCATATTTTGCTGCATATTGCTGATTAGAGTCTATATCTACTTTTCCAACAACTGCTTTTTCAGAATATTCATTGCTTATCTCATCTATAACAGGCCCCACCATTCTACATGGACCGCACCAAGCAGCCCAAAAATCTACTACGACTGGTTTCTCTGATTTTAAAACTAATTCCTCAAAATTAGCGTCTGTGATTTCTAATGCCATTTAAATAAATTTTATCATGCTAAAATAACTATTCTTAATGAATTTTCAATCTAGATTAATTTAATTTATAATATATTTTTTCGTGATCTAATAATTCTAATAATTCAGCTGAAATATTAATCCTATACTTACTAGTTTTTAAATTAATTTTAGTTTTTTCCTCTTCATCATAAACAATAAAACTAAGGCTGTGATCACCTATATGATTTAGTAAAATTTTCTTAATTTCTTCTACCTTTTTTTTCTTAATATCATGCAGATTTAGTTGTATAGATAATTTTTTGGCAAATGATTTAATTACATCTTGAAGAAGTTTAAAATTTTTATATTGAATTCTAGGATCACCTACAATTCCAGTTTCTTTATTTTTCCATCCTTCAGCTATTCCAGTTTTAACATGAATAAAATTATTTAGAATTAAGAAATGTCTAAATTTAAGATAATCCTCTCCAAAAATTCTAAATTCATAAGAATCTACATAATCTTCTAAAGTAAACGAAGCCCATCCCTTGCCCTGACGACTAACCCTATGCTCTAAATCTGTAATTACTCCTGCAATATTTAATTCCTTTCCTACAAACTCCTTTGGTGATTTAAACATTGATACATTAGCATTACAGAATGATTCCATTTCTAATTTGAAGTCATCTAGAGGGTGTCCAGATATATATATGCCAATAACTTCCCTTTCTTTACTGAGTTTTTCTATTGTATCCCATTTTTTAGTTTCAGGTATTTCTAATTCAGGAATCTTTATGTCTGATGAGTTTGCAAACAAACTTACTTGTGCTGAGTTTTTATTTAACTGAAATTTCCCTCCATGCTTAATTATTTTTTCAATAAAAGTAATTCCATCGCCTATATCATTAAAATACTGGGCTCTATGGATGGAATTAAAACAATCAAAAGCTCCTGCTGAGGCAAGGCTATCAAAAGCTTTCTTATTTGCAGCTCTTAGGTCAACTCTTTTTGAAAGATCAAATATTGATTTATAATTTCCATTATTTTTTCTTTCAGATACAATTGCATTTACAGCAGATGCTCCTACTCCTTTAATTGCTCCCATACCAAACCTAATGGCATTATCCTTATTAACAGCAAACTTGTAATAGGATTCATTGATGTCTGGCCCTAGTACATCTAACTTCATTCTTTTACATTCACCCATAAAGAAAGTAATAGATTTTATATCCTTCATATTATTTGATAAGACTGAAGCCATATATTCAGCAGGATAGTTTGCTTTCAAATATGCTGTTTGGTAAGCAATCCAAGCATAACAAGTAGAATGGGATTTATTAAATGCATAACTAGCAAAAGCTTCCCAATCCTTCCATATTTTATCTATTTTATTAGTATTTAAACCTTTTCTATTTGCATTCTCTATAAACTTAGGTTTCATTTTATCAAGAACGTCTTTTTGTTTTTTCCCCATTGCTTTTCTAAGAATATCTGCCTCACCTTTAGTGAAATCACCTAATTTTTGAGACAAAAGCATTACTTGCTCCTGATAAACAGTAATTCCATAGGTTTCTTTAAGATATTCTTCCATTTCAGGTAAATCATATATAATTTTTTCGTCTCCATGTTTCCTTCTTATAAAACTTGGAATATATTCCATAGGCCCTGGCCTATAAAGAGCATTCATAGCAATTAAATCATCAAAAACAGTAGGTTTTAAATCTTTTAAATGTTTTTGCATTCCAGGTGATTCATATTGAAATATTCCTACTGTATCACCATTTTGAAATAATTTAAAAGTTTTTTCATCATCTAAAGGAAAATTATCTGGATCTAAAACTACCCCATACTTTGCCTTTACAATCTTTACAGTATTCTTAATTAAGGTTAATGTCTTAAGTCCTAAAAAGTCCATTTTTAGTAATCCTGCTTGCTCAACCACAGCATTGTCAAATTGTGTAACGTTAAGTGCTGAATCTTTTGCAATTGCTATTGGAACAAAATTAGTTATATCATCAGGGGTAATAATAACTCCACATGCATGAATTCCTGTATTCCTAAGTGATCCTTCTAATATCCTAGCTTGTTTTATGGTTTCAGATTCAAGATTTTCAGAATTAGAAATCATTAGTAACTGATTTATTCTATCAAGGTCGTCAGATCTAAATTTATTTCTTAATTCTTTTTGATTTGTTTCAAATATGGTACTAAGTTTTGCCATATTTGGCACTAGTTTTGCTAAACGATCTGCATCATTTAAAGGGAGATCTAATACTCTTGCAGTATCTCTGATAGAAGATTTTGCTGCCATTGTCCCATAAGTAATAATTTGGGCTACTTGACTTTCTCCATATTTTTCAATTACATACTCAATAACTTTATTCCTTCCTTCATCATCAAAGTCAATATCAATATCTGGCATACTAATTCTATCAGGGTTAAGGAATCTCTCAAAAAGTAAATCAT
>Ga0163179_10002253_pt1 | contig 13499 bp, 12 predicted proteins | sample AtlANTMetagenome_FD_109643 | JGI IMG/M metagenome (GOLD analysis project Ga0163179, IMG submission 109643) | Marine eukaryotic phytoplankton communities from the Atlantic Ocean - Atlantic ANT 2 Metagenome | ecosystem: Environmental > Aquatic > Marine > Oceanic | place: North Atlantic Ocean...
TAAATCTAATAAAAATGATATTATAAAGATTTTTGGCCCTCCATCTACCAAAAGTACATTTGACGATAATATTTGGATATATATAGAAAGAAAAAAGGCTAACAGAACTATTTTTGCTTTAGGTAATAAAAAAACTATAAAAAATAATGTTGCAGTTCTCGAAATAGATAACAAAGGTTTGTTAAAATCAAAAAAAATCTACAATTTAGATAACATGAATAAATACAAATTTTCTGAAAATACTACAGAAAACTCAAATGATGAAGCTGCTGACTCTAAAAAAGATGATTCAGATAAAGATTTTAAAGACTTGAAATTTGAAGATATTTAATTAGTATCTGTAATTTTTTGCAAAAAAAAAGGCAAGCTACTTATATCACACCGCTACGACCATCTATCCTTGCTACCTTCCGGTCCTGGGGAAGTTTGATGGGAGCTGGTTGTATAAGACTTGCCCGACACGAAATTAATAATTAATTTTGACATGTCTTAATTTAATTTATTAATCTTCTGTTTTATTAATTGCTTATATTTGGTGAGAATTTATTTCTAGTGAATCATTATAAGAAAATATCAAAAGACTTATTAAGGTACTCTTTGTTTGCGGGCCTTTTAATTGGATTTGTAGTTTCGGTTCCTACTTTTTTTTTAAAAAAAGAGCAGTTGCTGATGAATCAATATAGATTAGGTTTATTTTTTCTTATTATTTTATCAAATGTTTTTTTTATCAGAAATTATGCAAGTAAAGTTACAAGCTTAGATTACAGGGAAGTTTTTTCTATTTCTTTTTTAATATTGTTTATATGTATTTTTATTAGTCAAATTTCGTTCGGTTATTTTCATGAAAATGAATATCGGTTTAATTTTACAGAATTTTTAACATCTATATTGCCAAGTATACCTATTAGTTTTTTATTAGCAACTTTTTTAAAAAAACAAAATTAAAATGGACATTTCATTTGTCATACCTCTTTATAATGAAAGTGAATCAATAATTACTTTAGGAGAGGAGATTATTTCGATTTGTCAGGAACATAATTTTTTAGCAGAAATAATTTTTGTAAATGATGGTAGCACAGATAATTCTTGGGTTAAAATAAAGGAAATACAGTCTAAAGAATATGATAATGTTATATTTAGGGCTATTAATTTTAGAAAAAATTTAGGCAAGTCAAATGCTTTAAATGAAGGATTTAAGTATGCTATTGGAAAAGTAGTGATTACTATGGATGCAGATTTGCAAGACAATCCAATAGAAATTCCAAAATTTGTAGATGCAATTTTAAATAAGCAGTTTGATTTAGTTTCTGGGTGGAAAAAAAATAGAAAAGACCCACTTTCTAAAACGCTTCCAACTAAGCTTTTTAATTGGGTTACTAGATTTTTTTCTGGGATTCGTCTTCATGATTTTAATTGTGGTTTTAAAGCTTATAAACTTGAGGTAATTAGAAATATAAGTGTCTCAGGGGAGATGCATAGGTATATTCCTTTACTTGCAAAACGAAAAGGTTATAATAAGATAGGGGAAATTATAGTAGATCATAGAGTTAGAGAGCATGGGGAAAGTAAATTTGGAGTTGAGCGTTTTAGTAATGGCTTTCTAGATTTATTAACAATTTTATTTTTGAATAAGTTTGGAGATAGACCAATGCATTTTTTTGGATTTTTAGGTATAATATCGTTTTTGATTGGTTTTGGTATAGGTGTTTATTTTTCTTACACTAAAGTAGTTCTCGGTCATTATAATATGACGGATAGACCATTGTTTTTTTTGGGAATCCTTGCTATGATTATTGGAGGTCAGCTTGTTTTGACTGGTTTTCTGGCTGAATTGATAATAAGAAATAAAAAAATAGAATCTACTGAAATTTCAGAAAAAATAGGATTTTAGTACAGTGAAAAAAGTAATAATAATTTCACCCGCTTATCCTTTAAGAGGAGGTATTGCAGAAAGCACAGAGCTTTTATATAAAGAGTATGTAAAAAAAGGAATAAATTGCCAAATTATATCATATAAATTACAGTATCCTAAAATTCTTTTTCCAGGGAAAACACAATTAGTTAAAAATTCTAAAACAGAATTTTTAAATATAACTTCAAAATTAAGTTCAATTAATCCATTTTCCTGGTATTTGACCGCTAGATATATTATTGCTCAAAAGCCAGATTATGTAATTTTTAGATTTTGGAATCCATTTTTCTCTCTTTGTTTAGGCTTTGTTGCTTTTTTTTTAAAAAAAACAAAAAAAGTTGGGTGGGTTGACAATGTTTTTCCGCATAAAAAAATTCCTTTTCAGAACTACCTAATTAATTTTTTTTTAAAAAAAATGAATTACTTCATTGTAATGTCTGAATCAGTTAAAAATGATATTGGAAAATTTCATGTCAAAGTGCCTATTTCATATTCACCACATCCGGTTTATAATAATTTTGGCAATAGCCTTAGTCAACATGTTGCGCGAAAAAATATAAATATCAGTTTAAACAATAGGTATATATTATTTTTTGGTTTTATTAGAGATTATAAGGGTTTGGAATTATTATTAGAGTCTATGTCAAATCACCAAATAAAAGACAGAAATATAAAATTAATAATTGCTGGCGAGTTTTATGAAAACGAAAAATATTATAGGAAAAAGATTGAAGATTTGAACTTATTAGACTCGATACATATATATGATCATTATATAAATAACAATGAGGTTAATAATTATTTTTGTGCATCTGATTTAGTTGTGCAGCCGTATTTAACCGCTACCCAAAGTGGAATATCTATGATAGCATTTCATTTTAATAAACCAGTTTTAGCTACGAATGTTGGCGGTTTGAGTGAGTATATAAAAAATGGAGAAAATGGCTACCTTGTAAATCCTAAACCAATACATATTACAAATGCTATTATAGATTATTTTGATAATAAACGAGAATTAGATTTTATTAAAAAAATTAAGAAAACTAAAGAAAAGTATTCTTGGTCTAAATTATTTTTCTCATTTGAAAAAATAGTTGATAATAATTAGTTATGTTACGGTTCTTTTTTATTTACTTTTTAGTTTTTCAGTCATTTTCTCAAAATGAATATTCTAAAAATGGTGAGCGTCATGGTCCTTGGAAAGGATATTATGAAAATGGACAATTAAGGTATGAGGGTGTTTTTAAAGAAGGTAAAGAAATAGGTCTTTTTAAATATTATTATAATTCTGGAAATTTAGAAAAAGAGTTGTTATATATTAAAGATGGGGTTTATGCACAAGTTAGAATATATTATTCAAATAAAAATATTAAGACACTTGGTGAATATTGTTCTAAAAAAAGGTGTGGTACTTGGGAGTATTTTGATCCTGTAGGAAATATAGTTATTAGAGAGAACTATCAAAATGACATTTTGAATGGAGATTATTTTGTGTTTTTGGATGGTTTGTTAAGTGATTTTTATAATTATCAAAATGGGCAAAAAAATGGTTTGTCCAAATCATTTTTTTCGACAGGAGAGGTGAGGGTTATAAAAAACTATTTAAACGACAAATTACATGGTGAGTATGAAGTTTTTTCTAAACAAGGTAAACTGATTGAAAAATTTAATTATGTTAATGGATTTCAAGTAAAATAATTTAATATGATAAAAACTAGAGTAACAGATTTATTTAATATAGATTATCCTATTATACAAGCTGGAATGGTTTGGTGTAGTGGTTGGGAGTTGGCTTCTGCTGTTAGTAATTCAGGAGGGTTAGGTATTATTGGTTCGGGCTCTATGTATCCAGATGTTTTGAATGTACAAATAGAAAAATGCAAAAAAGCCACTAAAAATAATTTCGCAGTAAATATTCCACTATTGTACCCTAATGTTTCTGAGCATATAGATACAGTTATTAAACATCAAGTTCCAATTGTTTTTACTTCAGCTGGAAATCCAAAAACTTGGACTCAAAAACTACAAAAAAATGGAATTATTGTAGTGCATGTTGTTTCAAATTTACAATTTGCATTAAAATCAAAAGATGCTGGTGTTGATGCAATTGTTGCTGAGGGTTTTGAGGCAGGAGGGCATAATGGTTTGGATGAAAATACTACTTTTTGTTTATTGCCATTATTAAAAAAACATATTGATATTCCATTAATTGCTGCAGGTGGAATTGGTTCAGGTGCTACTATGTTTGCGGCTATGTCTTTAGGGGCTGAAGCTGTACAAATAGGCACCCGCTTTGTTTTATCTAATGAAAGTTCGGCTCATGTAAATTTTAAAAAAGCTGTTTTAGAAGCAAAAGATGGGGATACTATTTTAACTCTTAAAGAAATCACTCCAGTAAGATTAATCAAAAATAAATTTTTTCAAAAATTACAAAATGCATATTTTGAAAATAAATCTGTATTAGAGTTAAAAAAAATACTAGGAAAGGGTAGGGCAAAAAAAGGAATGTTTGAAGGTGATATAGATGATGGTGAGTTAGAAATAGGTCAAATCTCCAGTTATTTAGATTCAATTAAACCAGCTAAGGAAATTATAAAAGAAATAGTAAACGATTTTTTTACAACTAGAGACAAATTAAATGAATATTGAATTTGATTTTTTTACATTAGATAATGGCTTGAGGGTTCTTTTACATTTAGACTCTAAGAGTAATGTGGTTACTTCAAATATATTATATGATGTTGGTTCAAAACATGAAGATCCGGATTTTACTGGACTTGCTCATTTATTTGAGCACTTAATGTTTTCAGGGACAACAAATCACTCTAATTTTGATTCTTTTTTAGAAAAAGTGGGCGCTCAAAACAATGCATTTACTAGTAGTGATCTCACTAATTATTATATAACAATACCATCTAATAATTTGGAACATGCGTTATATATTGAGAGTGATAGAATGTCGAATCTAAATGTTTCACAAAAAAATCTAGATATTCAAAAAAATGTAGTTATTGAAGAATTTAAGCAAAATTATTTAAACCAACCATATGGGGATTTGCATTTGATTATACGGGCAGCTTCTTATAATGTTCATCCTTATCATTGGTGTCCTATTGGAAAAGAAATTTCTCATATTGAAAAAATTGATTTAAATATTGCAAATCAATTTTTTCAAAATTTTTATACTCCAAATAATGCTATTCTAGTTGTTGCTGGAAACATCAATTTTGAAAAAACAAAAAAAATGATTTCCAGCCATTTTTCTTCTATACCATTTCGAGATGTTGTTAGGAGAAAATATTTATTTGAGCCTAAGAAAAAAGAAAAAATACACTTAAATATTAAAAGAGACGTTCCTTCAAAGTGTATTCTTTTAGCATTTCATATGGGGGCTAGATTAGAAAACAGTTTTTATATTTCAAAGTTAATTTCAAGAATTCTTTCCTCTGGTGTTTCGTCTAGATTATATAATAATTTAGTCATGAAAGAAAAGATTTTCAGTAAAGTAGAAACTTATTTGGGAGAAGAGATTGACCCTAGTTTATTTTATATAAAAGGTTTTTTAAATGAAAATGTGGATTATTCTCTCGCTGAAAAAAGGATATTTCATGAATTAGAATCTCTTTCGTCTTTTCTTATAAGTGATGAGGAATTAAATAGAGTCCAGAAAAAAAATGAATCAGCATTGCGATTTTCTTCTTTAAATAATTCTTATAAATCTGTTGATTTAGCTATTGGTGCTCTTTTAGGGAATCCTAATTTAATTAACGAGGACTTTTCAATGTTTAAATCAATTTCCAGAAAGGATATTTTAATAGAAGCAAAAAAAATCTTTACTAAGACTAATTGCACTTCATTGTATTATGGAAAAATGTAAGAAATGAGCACGCCAAAAGTATATAGTATCAATAAGCCAAGTTTTTTAACACCATCAAAAGATTTTTTGTTTGACAAAATTCCTATTTATTTTTTTCCACAACATGGTTCTTCAGTCATGGGGATTGATTTTATTTTCAATGTTAATCCTGATGTTTTAGTTTCAAATAGTAATTTAATGATTTCTTCACTTAACTCTTTTTTGACTTGCGGAACATCTAATTTAAATGAATTTCAAATTAATAATATTATTGATTCTCTTGGTGGGTATTTTTCTAAAACATATAATAGAAATCATTTTGATTGCAGTTTGTATATTTTGTCTGATTCTATTTCTGAAATAATACCAATAATTTCTGATTGTATTTTTAATCCAATTTTTCCAGAAAAGATCATAAAGAATAAATTGAAAAATCAAAAAGAATTATTTGCTATATCTTCTATGAGGGTTACTGAAAAAGCAAAATTTAAATTTAGGGAAATAATATATGGAAATGATCATCCTTTTGGGACAAGAGTTAATTTAAAAGATTTTGATAATATTCATTCTAAAGATTTAAAACAAATACATAAAAAAATTTGTAATTTCCAGGTTGATCAAAATCAAAATAATAATAATTTAAATATTATAATATCGGGGGATTTTCCAAAAAACATCAAAAAAGTACTAGAAAACAATTTGCCTAATTACTTTCATAAAACTAATTCTAAAAAACTAAATCTAATAAAGGCTAATCCAGAAGCCTCAAGTGTTTATGTATGTAAAGACAGCGCATTACAAACGGCATTTAGAATAGGAAGAATATTGCCAGGCCATAATCATGAAGACTTTTTTGGTTTAAAAGTATTAATTACAATTTTAGGAGGGTATTTTGGGTCTAGGTTAATGGCTAATATTAGAGAAGAAAAGGGTTATACATATGGGATAGGTGCATTTTTAATCACTCAGGAATTTTATAGTGAGATGAATATAGTTACTGAGGCAGGGGCAAAGTATACAAGGCATGTATATCAAGAAATAATAAAAGAAATAAATATTTTAAGAAGTCATGAAGTTTCGTTATCTGAATTAAATAGAGTGAAGTCTTATTTGTTAGGTGCTATATTACATAACTGTAATGGCTTTTTTCCTCAAGTGAATGTTTTTAAAGATTTACAAAAACATAATTCTTCATTTGATTATTTTGAAAAGTTTATTTCTGAGATTAACAATATAACTCCAAAAAAAATTCAAATTTTAGCTCAAAAATATTTTGATATTAAACACATTTCATTTGTTGCATGTGGGCCTTTGAAAGAAAAAATATGGTAGTCATTTCGGGTTTTTAGTATAAAATTTTTAATTTTGCACGCAATAATTGTATTATGTTAAAAGGTAAAAAAATTATTTCAGAGGGTTTCGCTTTTGATGATGTATTAGTCGTCCCTGCTTATTCTGATGTTTTACCTAAAGATGTTGATACAACTACTAAATTTTCAAAAAATATCACATTAAATATACCGATTGTTTCTGCTGCAATGGATACTGTTTCTGAATCAGCTATGGCAATTGCTTTAGCTAGAGAAGGGGGTATTTCAGTTTTACATAAAAACATGTCAATTGAAGATCAAGCAAATCAGGTGAAAATTATTAAACGAGCAGAAAGTGGTATGATATTAAATCCAATAACTATTTTTGATAACAGTTTTGTTGCAGATGCAAAAAAACTAATGCATAAATATAAAATAGGAGGTATACCTGTTTTATCTTCTACAAAAAAACTAGTTGGCATAGTCACTAATCGTGACTTAAGATTTGAAAAAAATGATAAGAAGTCCATTAAAGAAGTAATGACTTCTTCAAATTTGATTACCACGAATAAAAATATTTCTCTTTCGGAGGCAGAAGTCATTTTACAAAAAAATAAAATAGAAAAATTACCAATTATTAATTCAAAAAATGAAATAATAGGATTAATTACTTTTCGGGATATTATGAAAGTTAAAAAACAACCTAATGCATGTAAGGATAATTATGGTAGATTAAGAGTTGCTGCTGCGATAGGTGTAGGAGAAGATGGTTTTCAAAGATGTTCTCATTTAGTTGATGCTGGAGTAGATGCGGTTGTTATTGATACTGCACATGCGCATTCTAAACTAGTAATAGAATCATTAAAAGAGATTAAAAAGAATTTTAAAAATATAGATTGTATTGTTGGTAATGTTGCCACTCCAGAAGCAGCTAATTTGTTAATTAAAAATAATGCAGATGGAGTTAAAATAGGTATTGGTCCAGGTTCTATTTGTACTACTAGAGTTATTTCTGGTATTGGTGTGCCGCAATTATCTGCAATAAACAATATTTTTTCTGATTTAAAGAATAGTAAAATTCCTTTAATTGCTGATGGAGGTATACGTTTCTCTGGTGATATCGTTAAATCTATTGTAGCGGGGGCTGATTGTGTTATGTTAGGTTCATTATTAGCAGGTTTAGAGGAGTCTCCAGGACAAACTATAATATTTGAAGGTCGAAAATTTAAATCTTATAGAGGAATGGGCTCCATTGAAGCCATGGAATCGGGTTCTCGTGATCGTTATTTTCAAGATCATCAAAAAGATAGATCAAAATTAGTTCCAGAAGGGATTGTAGGCAGAGTACCTTATAAAGGCAAATTGTCAGAATCTATTTTTCAATATATTGGAGGATTGAGAGCAGGTATGGGTTATTGTGGATCAAAGAATATTAATAATTTAAAAAAAGCAAAGTTTATAAAGATTAGCTCTGCTAGTATGAAAGAAAGTCATCCTCATAATGTTACAATAACAAGGGAGGCTCCAAATTATTCTAGATAAATTTTAGGTATATGAAACAAACATTTTTTCTTTTTCTTTTCGTTTTCTCATTTTTATGTTCTCAAGATAATTTCTTAATGAAGATAGGTGATGAAGTTATTTTTCCATCAGAATTTTTGAATATATATAATAAAAATAGAACATCTTCAGATACATTAATTAATTCAGCTGAAATTGATGAATATTTAAATTTATTTATCAATTTTAAATTAAAAGTTATTGAGGCGGAATCTTTGGGCATGGACACGTTGTTTTCATTTAAAAAAGAATTAGCTGGTTATAGAAGTCAATTAAGCAAGTCGTATTTAAATGACACAAAAGTAACTGAAGAGCTTTTGAAAGAAGCTTATGAAAGGTTAAAGTTGGAAGTTAATGCTAGTCATATATTAATTGCAATAGACCCGACAGCTACTCCAAAAGATACTTTGAATGCCTTTCGGAAAATTAAAAAAATTAGAGAAGAATATTATAAGTCGAACTTCACGGGAAGTGAAGGGGCTAAATTTGAAGATTTAGCTATTAAATACTCAGATGATCCTTCTGTTGAAAAAAATAAGGGGAGTTTGGGTTATTTTTCAGCGTTAAGAATGGTTTATCCATTTGAATCAGCTGCATATACTACAAAAGTAGGTGAAATTTCGGATCCTATTAGAACTAATTTTGGTTATCATTTATTAAAAGTGAATGATAAAAGAAAATCCAGAGGTGATGTTAAAGTTGCACATATTATGATAGCTAATGATAAAAAAAATAATTCAGATTCTTTAGCTAAAGTAAAAATTTTCGAAATACATACTCTTTTAAATAAAGGAGATGATTTTCAAGATTTAGCGAAAAAGTATTCAGATGACAAAAAATCAGGATCTAATGGAGGTGAATTAGATTGGTTTGGGGTTACCAATAAAATCAATATGTATCAATCTTTTGAAGATGCATCCTTTAATATAGCTGAAATTGGAAATATATCTAAACCAATTAAAACTCCAGTTGGTTGGCACATTATAAAATTATTAGACAAAAAAGAACTACCTGGATTTTTAGAAATGGAATCTTCTCTAAAATCAAGAGTAGAAAAAGATTCAAGATCTCAAAAAAGTAGAGATGCTTTAATTACAAGATGTAAGACTTTTTATAAATTCAATGAAAACAAAAAAAATATAAATATTTTTTATAAAATGTCAAGCGAAGATTTTCTGAACTCTAAAACTTCTTCAGATTTGGTAAATAATTCAGTCAAGTCACTATTTAATTTAACATTTAATGACGAAACAGTTTTTTTTAATCAAAAAGATTTTGCGGATTTTATAATTAATTTCAAGAATAGTTTTAGAAACAAAGAAAATTCAAGTTTACTAATTAATGAATTATATAGAATGTTTGTGGAGCAAAGTATAATTAATTTTGAAAATGAAAATCTTGAATTGAGACATAAAGAATTTGCTTTGTTGATGGACGAATATCATGATGGAATTTTATTGTTTGATTTAATGAATGAAAAAGTCTGGTCTAAGGCTGTTAAAGACACATCGGGCCTTCAAAATTTTTATAATTCTCTTATCAAAAACTCTAGTTCTGAAAAATATTTTGACCCTGAAAGAATTGTAAAAAAAGTTTATGAAACATATAATGAGAAAAATCACAATAAACTTTCAAAGCTTATTTCCAGAAGATTTAGTGATGAGGCTTTAATAGAAAAATTTAATAAAGATTCTAATTTAAATTTAAAAATATATGAAGAAATAGTTCCAGTAAGTGAAGCTTCAAAAATAGAAAAGTTCGTGCACTCTTCTGGTGTTTTTTATATCAATTTAGTTGTAGATTCTTTGAAGAAATCAGCTAAGCCAATGGATTCAGTTAAAGGATTGGTTATTTCTGAGTATCAAAATTTTCTAGAAAATGAGTGGTTAATTATTTTAAAAGAAAAATATCCGGTAACAATTAATGAAAATGTTTTAAGTCTTTTAAAACAAAATAAATTACATGAAATTCGTGAATTTAAAGAAGAAATTAGTGACATTCCAATATTTGAGGGTTCTTTTTCAAAAGCATATAGAGAAGCCGTGCAAAGTCTAGGTTCTTCTAAAGACACATATTTTAAATGGAGAGGTAGAATATATACTACTGAATAATAGTAGGTAATCACTTTTTGTCTTTAGAAAATTTGTATATTAATTTCTTTAATCAAAAACGACATGATTAATATTAGTTGGATTTTATCATTTTATTTTTTCTTCTTTTCTTTTTGCTTTTCGCAAAACTCTGACATAGAAGTTGATGCTACATTTGAAAAGAAAAAGTTAGATGGAGTTGTTGCTATGGTTGGGGATGAAGTCTTATTTTTTAGTGAATTACAAGAAAACATGATTCAGTATAGATCTCAAACTAATCTTGATTTTTCAGATTCTCAATTAAGAAAACAAGTTTTAGAAGAGTTGTTATTCCAGAAACTACTTGTTTATCATGCTAAAATTGACAGTGTTGAAGTGAGTGATTCAGAAGTAAATAATAATTTAGAAAGACGATTAAATTATATAATTTCTCAGATTGGTTCTGTAAAAAAAGTAGAAAAATATTTTGATAAAACTCTAGCTCAAATTAAGGAAGAATTATCTCTAAATATTAAGGAACAGTTAACAGCTCAAATGATGCAGCAAAAGATCACACAATTTGTAGATATTACTCCGTCTGAAATAATAAATTTTTATGAAGAAACGGCTAAAGATAGTTTGCCTTTTTTAGAAGATCAATTTAAAATAGCACAAATATTAGTTATTCCTAATCCCTCAGATTCTTCAATTTTAGAAACAAAAAATAAGTTAAATAATCTTAGGGAAAGAATAGAGAGTGGGGATAAGTTTTCTACTATGGCAATTTTATATTCAGAAGACCCTGGTTCTTCAAGAACCGGAGGGGAATATTTTGGTGTTAAAAAAGGTCAATTAGAGAAGAAATTCGAATCAGTTATTTTTAGTCTTTCAATAGGTGAATTATCTAGTGTCTTTAAAACGGATTATGGTTATCATGTGGCAAAATTATTAGATAGAAAAGGTGGTGTGGTTGATTTTGCTCATATTTTAATGGTGCCAAAAGTTTTTTTCAAAGAATTAAATGAATCAAAAGTTTTTTTAAGTTCCATAAAAGATAATATTGAAAACTCTGTAATATCGTTTGAGCTTGCTGCCAAAAAACACTCAGATGACGAAGTAACAAAGTATAATGGCGGAGTTTTAATAAATAATCAAACAGGAGAATCTAATTTCTTTTTGGAAGAGGTAGATCCTTTAATAAAAGAAAAAATTATTAATCTTGAAGAAGGTGAGACTACAGGTCCTATTTATTATAAAAGTGTTGATGGAACAAAAGAAGGTTATCGCTTAATTAAATTAGTTCAGAAAAAAGATGCTCACTTGGCTAATGTGACGGATGATTTTAATTTAATTAAGATGTATGCTGAAAATTTTAAAAAACAAAATGTTTTATCTGATTGGATTAATGAGAAAATAGAAAATACATTTGTTCATATAGATGATGAATTTTTAAATTTAGAATTTAATTATAATTGGAAACAATACTAATGTAGTTATGGAATCAACTCATACAGATATCAAGTCTATAGAAAATTTAGTTTTCTCCTGTAATGATATAAGAAAAGAAGTTTCAAAAGTTATTGTTGGTCAGGTAGATATTATTGATAAACTTTTAATGACTATATTTTCTGGCGGGCATGCTGTTTTAATTGGTGTTCCTGGTCTTGCAAAGACATTATTAGTAAATTCAATTTCACAAACTTTAGGCCTTCAGTTTAATCGTATTCAATTTACTCCAGATTTAATGCCATCTGATATTATGGGTTCAGAAATTATTGACAATGAAAGAAATTTCAAATTTGTTAAAGGTCCATTGTTTGGGAATATTATTTTAGCTGATGAAATTAACAGAACTCCTCCAAAAACCCAATCTGCATTATTAGAAGCTATGCAAGAGAGGTCAGTAACTGTTTCAGGAAAGACACACCCTTTAAATTCTCCTTTTTTTGTTTTAGCCACACAGAATCCTATTGAGCAAGAGGGCACTTACCCTCTTCCTGAGGCTCAACTAGATAGATTTATGTTTAGTATTGTTATTGACTATCCAAGTTTGCAGGATGAATTGCAAATTGTAAAAAATACAACAACAGTTAGTTCTCAAGAAATTAATAAAGTATTAAATGCTGAGAATATTTTAAAATTTCAATAATCTTTATTGAATATACCAGTAACTAACACCGTTTAATCTTATGCTGTAGAGCTAGTTAGAAAAACAAGACCAAATGGTGAAAATTGCCCAGAAGAAATTAAAAAGTTTATAGACTTTGGGGCTGGGCCAAGAGCCTCTCAGTACTTAATTCTTGGTTCAAAAATGCATGCGGTTCTTCGAGGAAAGTATTCTCCTGACATTGAAGATGTTCGCGCTGTTTCTGAAGATGTTTTAAGGCATAGGTTAGTAAAAAATTATAAGGCTGAGGCTGAAGGTGTTACCATAGAGAATATAATACAAAATTTATTTTAAATATTTTTTTACTAATTCTTTTGCTGTTTTTTTTATATTCAAATTAGATGATTCAATATTTTTCTGCAAAATTTTCATTTCATTTTTCACTTTAGGGTTTTTGTAAAATTCTATTTGAAGTTCTTCTTTTATAGCTTCTTTTAGCCAGTCTAGTTGTTTGTTTTTTTGTTTATTTTGATTTAAAAAGAAATCTATTTTTTTCCAGATTTTTTCTACATTTTTTTGAGTTCTAGATGAGAATACTTCAATCATCTTTTGTTTGTTGAACCTTTCAGAATAATAATTTCTTTCTTGTTCAATTTCTAGCTTTTTAATCGTGTCAGATTTATGA
>Ga0163179_10002254_pt1 | contig 13496 bp, 7 predicted proteins | sample AtlANTMetagenome_FD_109643 | JGI IMG/M metagenome (GOLD analysis project Ga0163179, IMG submission 109643) | Marine eukaryotic phytoplankton communities from the Atlantic Ocean - Atlantic ANT 2 Metagenome | ecosystem: Environmental > Aquatic > Marine > Oceanic | place: North Atlantic Ocean...
CCCGCACTCATGTATTTTCTCCATTTTGAAATTATATCTCAAAGGACCTGCTTAGTCAAGTTTTATTTTTTGGGTGGTATTATGTTAGCTTACCGATTCGTACTCTTTCAGTACCGTCATCGGTAATCGTTATTCTGTTGTTTGCGGAGTCTAAAGTAAGATTGTCAGTACCAACCACTCCTCTGATTGTAGTTGAAGTTATTTCCCAACCTCCTACTTCTCCGTCTGTTTTATTACTAGTATTTGTTTGTAAAACTGAAGATGTAATATCTCCGTTTTTAGCTATTTTAAATACCGAAGTGTTACTACTGTTTTTTACTTCAAAAATAGCATCGGTAGCATTTGCAGGCAATGCTAAAGCAAGTTTTGTTCCTCCCCCTCCGCTTGCAAAAACAGGAGATGCTATAGACCCCGTTGTAATATTGGCACCATCTATAGTCGTTGTATCATAGTTGCCATTACTTGAGCTAAAAGTACCCCCAGAAAAGGTAACTACACCCGTGAAAGAAGTATGTTGAACAGCAGCAGTTATCGTTGCTGTAGCAGTATTGGAAGTTAGGCCAGAACTAGAATCTGTATAGTAATACCTTGCTGTCCAATAAGAATCACTACTCGCTACATCTACTATATAAGGTTGATTACTATAACCTCCTGCTGCTGTGGCCTGTGGCTGTAACCCTGTACTCAGATTTCCGGTTATTGTTCCAGAAGTAAAATTATACGTTCCGGTTCCTCCAGATGCAAAAGGATTACTGGAGTTAGTAGTCCGAAAATAGATATACCCTTGAACACTTCTTTTTCCTGAGGGTCCATCGTCTCCATCGTCTCCATCGCCTCCTATCAAACCGTCCTGCACTTTAGAAATTCTAAATGTCTTACTTTTTGCGTTGCTTTGATCGGAAGACTCTCTTACTGCAACCGTGAACTCAAGAGGAGACTTATCTCCCATAGCTATAGTAGTGCTTCCATTATGTATTTGTTTTGTTAGCGTTTGTCCACTTACTCCAGTTGTACTAAACCCTCCATCGGCACTTGTACTTACACCCGAGAATCCTCCTCCAGTTACTTGAAACTCTGGGGACGTATAAGCAGTTGCATCCGCAGTTATAGTAATTGCAGTATTATTTTGTAATACTCCTGACGCATTGTAGTTTAATAGTGTTACATTTGCATCAACTATGAGTGCTCGTAGCCCTGTAAGCAATACATCCTCTATCCAGTTTATAGGAGTATGAGTATAGTTACTGCCATTTCTAAATACTCGCGCTATTATAGCATCATTTGCAGTATCATTTCGCAAAGTATTTCTTGCAATAGCTTTTGCTTCATCAACGCTAGTAATTGTAGAATCGGTGTGATTTAGTCTTCTGTCTACATACAGAATATCATCACTTTCTATAAATGCAACTTTTGCGCCCACATATTTGCCAGAAGCATATTTTATTCGAATTATGTCTCCTACTTGAAATCTTGTTAGAAAAGCTGTTGTTCCTTCGCTTTTAACAACTTTATTTGTTCTTGGAGCAACAGTTACTCTTCCGTCCGCATTATTTGTAGTATCTGTCCAGTCATTCTCTGTGTTTGCTGTGTACTGTGTTAAGTCTCTCCAATATGCCGTAGACGTATTCTCAAAATCCGCAGCAGCATTTACAACTAGTTTAAAATAATCAGTTGTATCATCCGCATCAAAATAAATATAAGCACTCTTTCCATCTCCAAGAGCAGCTAAACTTTGTTGGTGCGTTGTAGCTGTCCCTGTGTTAGCATTATCTACTACTGTATCTGGAGCTCCCGGAGATTGCATTGCCCAAGCAGCTTTATTCATAGACCAAGTGCTAGTATCCGAAGACATTTTAGTATTTGATCTTATGCCAAGAGGAACTCCTTGTGTTGTTCTAGCACAAGATATTTTGAATTGATCTTTTACATCTATTACTTGCCATTTTATCTCGGATCTTTTTCCTTCTTTTGTAAGAGTTTGGACTCCAAAATTGAAAATACCGTCTGGAATATCGCTAAACCTCATCAATCTTCTGGAAGGATTCGTAATATCAATTAAATCAGTTCCATCAGGTAACTTTGGCTCTATATGCAATGCGAATGCGGATACATGCTCGTACTCTGTGCCATCAGAGTTTAGTGGGGTTTCCCACATAACCTGCAGTTCCTGCAGCTGAGTTTTATGCCTAGGAGTTTCAAATACGTAAACAGCTTCCGGCTGTGGTACAAGAGCTGGTTCTGGACGATTAACAGGATCAGATATTGCTACTGTCATGTCTTTATCAACTATATCAAATTTATTGTTGTAAAACTCTACTCCATTTATCTCATAGTTTTTATTTTTATCCTCTTTTATGCCTAGAATTTTGTATTCTTTATAAGAAGGAGTGGTTTCTACATTTTTAAAAGTTTCTTTTATAGCCCACACTGTAGAATCAGGAATAGTTCCTAAAAAAGCACTACCAATGGCTATTTGAGTAACACCATTAACTATGCTTACATTAGAGGAAGTAAAAGACTTAGTTTCAACAGAAGTAGAGTTCCTAAATTCTGCTAATATATCATTTCCTGCATCGTCTTGTATATTTAGAATTCTTGTTTGTATTTGTTCATCAGAGTCGCTATTACCTATAAGCTGTGTTGAAGTTCCTGCTATTTTTGCAAAAGTAAGAGTATCTCCTTTATTATAGGTATAAGCAGTTCCTCCATGAGTTACAGTTACGGGACTGTCTTGCGAAAGAACCACAGTACGTTGCATAACCAAAAGAGATAAAGTATATGCATAGTCCGAACCAGCCTGAAAAGTAAAAGTTTCTGCGTTTCCTCCATCAATTTGTGGTTGCGAAGAAATACTTGCAACGTCTCTATCTAATGTAATTGCCGAATTAGAGGAAGCAGTTATTCTGCCAGCAAAATCAATTCCTGTTGCTGCTTTATTTTGTACATTTATTATATCTCCCGGAACTAGAAAACTGGCATTAGTAGAGGTTTTGAAACTAATAACCTCTGTTTGATTGACTGCGGTCCATGCCTTCCACCTTCCGAATCTTATTGCCTGACCTTCAGAAGTACACCCAAAAGCAACAGCCTTACCAGGAAGCACCCTTCCTGTTTCTATTATATTATCTTTGTCCTCAATTACCAAGGGCTCCTGTTTATAGGCTGATAAGGGGTTGTTCCAAATTACAGTATACTGATTGACTCTAGTTTTACTGCCGGTATTCTGAGTTGAAAGAGTTCCCTCCATTATATTTGCTAGTGCAAAATTATAAATAGGAGTTGCAGGAGCGTCCTGTATTGTTGACATTTGACCGTCCATCCAATACAACATCCCTCTAAAAATGGTTGCCATATCTTTAAGAACTTTGTAAGCTTCCGTAGCTTTAGTAAGATATAAATTTGCAGTAAAACGAGGTTCTGTTCCTCCATCTTGTGTGGGCACAAGTCCGTCACAATACTTTGCAATTTTATATAGCTGAAACTTATTTATATCCGTTTGCCGTAAAAAATCTCCTAAGCCGTACCTATTATTTATAAGTATATCATAAAATATCCATGCAGGGTTATCAGTATAATATGTTTTTAGGCCAAGACCACTAGAATTACTAGTGCCTTCATCACTGAACTCTCCATTCCACAGGCCTGTATAAGTTGCTACACCCGTTGATGTTAAGTGACGAGGGGTATAATTTGACGGGATCTTTACTTTTAATCCACGTACATGATATGCTCGCTTAGGAGGAGAAGTAAAACTTTTTGAGCTAAATCTTACCGCAGCCATAGCAGAGAAAGGATGCTCAAGTTTTTCGTCAATAATTGCTATAATCTGATTAATTTTTACCGAGTCAATTACAACACTTACGTCGTCTCCGGCTCTTCCTTGAATAATGTATCCTGCACCGTTTAATCTTCCTGTAGCATTATTACTATTACTTTGCCCATCTGGAGTAAGACGAGTAATCTTTAGTCTCATGTCTTTTATATTTAAAAAAGTATTTACAGGTATTTCAACAGTATAAGTAATAGCAGTTTTTTGTACGCCAAACCATTTTTGGTATTTAAAGGCTCCGCCTGTAAGGTCTTGGTAATCTGTAGGATTAGCTCCCCCACTCTCTGATCCTTCAAGTAATATATTAAAAGCAGCTCCTGCTTGTAAATCAGTCCCCTCTTCGTCCATCGCATAGTGACCCCCAGGAAACTCAAAAGTTACTTTCACACGATCAATCTCATTTATTTGTGCACTTGTAAAAGAGGTACTAAAAACTATTACTTTCTGTACCATTCCTGAAGGCAAAGGGTCCACATCAGGATACCCATCAGGTATAGACGCAGGGTAAGAGTTTGTATTATCAAAATTATCCCCTTGATTACTTGTTAGTGTAACAGGGAAAGAAGAAGACCCTGGTCCTGCCATTTGATAAAAAGGCTCCTGAGTTCGATTTCCTACACGAAACTCAACAGAAGAACCTGGGTATTTTTGGCCCCCGTCTGGAGTTCCTCCTGTATCAGTTCTTCCTTTTACTATTACTTCCGATCCTAAAGTGAATTCTTTATCTGTGACGGCAAGAGCATTACTATTTTTTGGTATATAAACTACATTATTGCCTCCTACACTTTTAATATCTGCCTTCAAGACTCTATCTATAAGTACTTCTCCATAAACTTCGTTTGTTCCTGAAGCAAAAACTTCTTGACTTATGATAGTAGTATTAACAATAGTACCATAAGGCCTAAAAACAGCACGTTTTGTGGAGCCTGAGTTTAGCTCGGAGCCGTACCCAGTATCATGTGTAGAAATTAACTCTCCTTTTATAATTTGTCCGCTAGGTAACTTAACTCTAACTACTGGTTTTAAGTTAAAATATACTCCACCCCGTTGAGTACTTTTAAAACTTTGACCAAAAAATGCAGTCTCCCCAAAAGGAGAGGAACTAGCTACAGCGCATATCCTTATGTTTCCTAATGTAGTAACATTTACCTGTGATATTTCCTTTGTAATTATTCTTTCAATTTTTATTTTTGAAGAGGAAGTTGAATGGACAGTCAGCCAGCGATAGACATACTCATTAGTAAAAGTCTCTGCTAAATTATTAAAGTATGCTGTATTTCCTGCTCTATCTTTAAGGGAAGCTGTAACGGGTTGATTTAAAGAAGAGGCAGCTGCAAAAGTTATAGTGTGAGGCTCTCCTGTTTCTTCTGCTTTAGGGCTCTCTACAAGAATCCTATTTTCATCAGATAGTTGATCTCCTTCTAGATAAACCGATGCTTCACCGTTTACTAAACCTTCTATTGGCCCTTCTGAAATTAAGTCTGTGACAGAAACTTCTTGGATATCTGAGCCTGCTCTGCTTGCGAGTAGCTCATCGTCATACCCCGGGGTTCCTGGCATAGGAGTATTGGGATCCCAAGTAAACATTATTCGGCACTCGCAGGATAACGAACAATATTTCCTTCCTCATCTCCTGAGATAGCATATGACCCACCCCCATCTTCAGAAGACATTAAGCCTTCTGTTGTGTTCCTTAGGTCAAAACTAACGGCATTACCTGGCACTCTCAACTCTCCATATAAAACAGGAACAGGAGCGCCTTCAGGAATAGATTGTTCAGCTCCTTGAAATATATATCCTTCTTTTTGGTCCTCTTGGTTATCCGTTGCAGGGTCTGGCATCATGAGTTCCATTATTCCCATCATAGTTAACATTAGTCCTGCACCTACCATAGCATAAAGCGCAAGTCCAGTTAAACCCATTGTAACCGCAGCTACTATAAGTATAACCCCTATTATAACTTTGAAAATTCCTTCTGAGCCTACTGGTACAGGAGTGATAATAATGTCTCCTTTGTCTAAGGGTAATAATATTTCGTTTTCATCTGTTATATACTGATCTGCAATTTGAATTTTAAAACCTATTTGGTTTTCTGTTTTATCTAAGAGATACTTTTTTAACCCTTCATGATTTGCATCAAGATATTGCATAACTTCTTGCACACTACTGGCTGCTACCTCTACAACCTTACCAAATTTTTCTCCCATGTCTCCTGCCAAATATAATTTACGCAACATATCTATAAGCTCCTACTAGGTATTGATACCAAAAAGGGTACAGACTTTCTCTACAGGACAGTCTATTGACTGCATGATGGTAAAAAATGTCATTTCCAAGGTATACCCCACAATGATTGTTTGTTTCTTCTTGTACTCTAAATATCAGTACATCGTTTTGTTTTAACTCAGATAAATCTATTTGTTTTCCACCCCAGTTTTTAATTACTTCAGGGCAAAAATAATCAAGTCCTTTATCGTACCAATTATTTTCAAATAAAGCTCTCTTTGGAATTTCTATTTTTTGAGATAGTAAATAATCTCGCATTGCTTCAAAACAATCCCGCACTCCAAACTTATACTCTCTGCCAAATAAATCTGTTGTGTTTTTCTCAGGCTCAACCACCGTTAGATCCATATTAGGGTAGCTAAATATATAGTAAGGAATCCCCATAGTATTACAAGCTTCTATATCTGTTTTTCCTGGTGCTGAACTGTCTCCTATATGATTATGTACTATTCCTACAATATCTGTTGTTAGAAATAATTTAAAATATTCTTCAGAATCCATAAGAAAATCATCGTTATGTATTGCTATATTTTTAACAGGAACCCATTGTTTCTTCCCCTTTACAACAGTAATAACACCACATCCTTCTTTTGGGTACTCTCTATCGAAATGTTCTTTTACTTCTGTATATAAATCCATTATATCTTTCTACTTCCTGGAAATCCTCCGTAAGGAAGGGCCTGAATTGTATCTAAGGATACAAGAGGAATTGTATTTTGACTAGCATTTGCACTACCTGTTATATTTTTGGCTTGATACCGTACTTTGCAGGAATTTAACAATTTTCCGCATTGATCCCCTCTAGTCCAATAAGAGGAAGGAGTTACAGGGGGAGTCGCAGTATTTGATATCAGTACTCTATAAACGGTAGAAGTTGCTGCAAAGTCAAAAGTAGCATCATTTTTCTGTAGTGCATCTGAAACTGGATGCACTACATAATCGTTTCTTCTTGAGTCTGTTGCATGAGTTGAATACGTTTCCCCAGAAACCCATGGTTCATATACTCTCACTTGCTGCCAAGCACTATTACTAGAAGAAGGAACTGTAGTATTAGAAGCTGTTTCAGACCTCCAATAAGTGTAGCCCCCAGAACCGTCCGATAAAGCAACTAAAGCATTTTCTGCAAAAGAAGTACTAGTATCTCCTGGGTGCGTTTTTCCTGCCAAGATATTACTAGGACTACTTGCATTATGTATTAAGTATTTCCAAACTATTGGTTCATCAAGGTCTGTAAAATAAAAATAGTATTTTCTTTCAGTACCATCATCTTCTATGGCAAGCTCTCCATTTGGTTTCCAAGAGCACGCACCCGTTGATGGAGAAAAAGATAAACCTTGATATGCCCAGGGGCAGTATTTGCCTATAATCTGTCTGCGAGGAAGTTTTACCCCTTGAAGATCAAAAGGATTTGCAAGTTCAAAAATAACTGCCATTTCTGTTCTTTGCTTTATAGCATCAATTATATAAGTTCTTTTAGGGTACTCAACTATAGCTTTGGTACTTACAGATGAAGGGTCTAATGTTAAGTATTTCTCTAAAGTTTGTCTTTTAGTTATTCGTTTTCCTATTAATTTATCTATGGAAAATTCCGATAAGCCCGAAGACCCTCCGTCATTTCCATTTTGAAAAACGGAAGAAGTACGCATAATACTTTCTACATTTCCTACTGTAATAGTGGGCCTACTATGAGCACCATCAGACCTTATCTGAAAATCACTCATTTCCATAGGTAAAGCATAGTATGTGTTCCCATCAAACACTATGGGAGAATAATCTGTAGATGTAACTCCAGGTCCTGTAACTGTCATTCCGACTGTTAAACTAGTATTATTATTTACTACGACAGTGTTATTATTTGGATTTCCTCCTGAAACAGTTTTTGTAACAGAAACTGTACCTCCTGATGTATTTAATCCTGCAAAAGTAAGAGTAGTTCCATTACTTAGATTTTGGGAGGAGTTCAACGTAAGAGTAGTTCCGTCTATAGTAGTGACCCTAACAGCTGAAGATAAGCCTGGATGAAAGTGAAGAGTTGTACCAGATTCGTACTCTAGTTCAAATAAAGAAACTAGAGGGCTCGGTATCTCTAAACTCTGTACATCTGCTGCTAATAAGTTTGGATTGCTCATACATATATTCTTTTAAATTGTGCGGATACATTATAGTGATTCGCATTCGCATACTGTAAGGACCAAGTACTACATACAACTTTAATAGTTGTTACCGGATTTCCGCTACTATCATTTGTAGAACCATTTGCATCAGGAACGGTGAAGTCAAAACTTGAAACTCCTCCTTTATCATCAAAAAACTTTACTATATCATCTGCTACTGTTCTTTCTCTATTTTTCATAGTGACTCTATAACTTTCTTCAATATGGTTTATTCCTTTAGCGGCACGTTGCTCATAGCCATCCCCAAATCTTGCAACTTTTACTTTTGGCTTAGAATTTTTTGCAAGATCATTATCTGGACGAATTGTTGCTGTTGTTATATTTGTACCAGAAATTTGAAATCCAATATCAGGCATTAGGCTACTCCATACGGGCTAAGAATACCGCCGTTTCGTTTTTGATTTTGTAGTTCTTCTTGTATTAGTTCTGAAAGTCTTTCTCCAAGCTGCTCTAAGTCTTGGTTGTCTCCCTCTGTTTCAGTTGTGGCGTTACCTTGACGATCCATATTTACAGTAACTCCTACATTATTTGTTTGTACTCCACCCCCGCCCTGTCCTGCAGGCATTGATACAGGAATACTTCTACCATCAGGAAGAGGTACTACAGCTTCATTTCCATGTAGTACAGCAGGATACCCAGATCTAGGGCCTCTTGCAACACCTCCAGAAGCGTACCCTGGAATAATACCTGTTTTACCGGGAACTGCTTGTGCTAGTGTGTTTGCTGTAACTGCTACTGTAAGTGCATCTATTTGAAGACCGAGGGCTACTTCCGACGCAATTTTTTTAACCCCCATTATTTTATCTTTTATGAGTTTTATTTTATCAAAAATAGCTTGTGACTGGGTAATTATTGTCATTACAGCCATTATTTTTTGAACTGCTTGAGCTGCTTTACTATTTCCTAATAGTGTAGTAACTGCTAACCCTAGACCTGCTACCATTTTTGCAGTTTCGCCTGTTAACTTACCCATTACATCTTTTAAGCCGCCTCCCTCGCCTTCTCCGTCTTCTAGCGTGCCTCCACCCATACCTTCTTGACCATGAAAGCCTCCTAAAGAACCTTTCATTGTCCCCTGAAGAGCCCCTGCCATAGGGTTTGTGTCTCCTGCTGGTACTCCTGTAGAGGTTTCTGCTCCAAGCTTAGCTAAAGTATCTTCGGAAAGTGTAACAATAGTGCCAGCAGTTCCTTGTCCTGTGCCGTCAGCAGCATAAGAGGATGCATATGTTCCTGAGTTAGCCATACCACTTCTTATTTGATCTGGAGTAAGTGCACCGCTTTCAGTTGTTACAGTACCCGCTGATGTAGTATCTGGAGGAGGCTTATTTGTTATCTGACTTACAATTTCAGCAAATTTAGTATTAAAGTCCTCAAACACTGTTTTAAACTGTGCCGCTCCTGCTTCGTGTACTGTTTTTAGTTTCCGTGCGCCTGCGTCATGCCCGTCTGCTATAGCTTTGGCTAATAACTGTTCTTCTGTCTCCATCCCAAAGAGATTCATAAGTTTACCAGTAGCCTTTTTTGAAAAAGCATCTATCATAGAATCAACTACGCCTTTTCCAATTCCTAAAAGCGCATCTTTGAGGCTGCTCTCTTCGCCTTTTAATAGTTTAGATATAGCGCTCTGCATTCCAGTTTCAAAAGCTTGCTTTCCTGACGCCATTATTTGAAACATCAGTTCTTCTTGCTCCTTAAGAAGCTCGTTCTGCCTTACTATCCGGTCTACTTCGAACTCAAGTTGTTTTGCTCGCTCCTCACCAACATCGGTCGCTAACTCTCTTGCCTTGAGTATGTCAACATTCAATACTTGGAGTTGTCTTATATTGTCAAGCCTTTTCTTCGCTAATGTTAGTTGTTCTTTTTGTAGTTTTGTTGCCCCCTGAAGAGCTGCATTAAATATTGTCTGGTCTTTAATTCTTGCATTTGCAATTCGTATTTCTTCGTCTGCGATAAGCGATAATAGAGTTAATTGCTTTTTATATCCTTCTATTTTCTTATCAGACTCTTCTTTAAACTTTGTGTCCCCTGTTGTTATTTTCTGTAAATTTAGCTGTGCTTGTATTTGGTCCTCTAGGAGACTCTGTAACGAGGACACAGAAGTAGAATATTTAGTAATCCCATTAATTGCTTGTGTGTACTGTTTTTGTAGTTCCTTTTCTTGTGTTTTAAGATGTGTTGCTCGGCGCGCTTGCTCGTCGTATCTTTTGCCCAAGGCTTCCACGTCGTTGATAGTTTGTTGCGCGACTGGCTTTCCTTCTTCTGCTGCTTCTCGAATGCTAACAAGGCCTTGAAAATACTTTTCTTGAACATCCGTTCTGTCGGACATAGACTTTAAATGTTCGAATACTACTGATGTATTTGTTAAAATAGAGGCATTTAACTTTGCAAGTGCAACGTCTGTTAATTCAAGAGTGTCTGTATAATCTTGATATTGCTGTTCTTCTTTCCTTAAACGAGTTAACTTTTCTCTATCGGCTTTTTCCATGCCGTCTTCCTGAAAGACGTTAAGTGCGGCATTAGCAGCTTCGGCAGCACCGGGAATAACAGATGTGAAAGAATAATTTTCTCTCTTATCTATTGCGTCTAATCTTGCGATCTCTGCTTGTCTTTTTTCCGCACTCTTTGCTAGGAGCTCCTGCTGTTTCTGAGCTGATGTAGTCTTATCCTCATAATCACGCACAGCTTGTGTAGCAGCTACTATATTGGTTGATACAGTTGAAAAGAAAGTTCCCTGTGCTATTAAAGCGTCAGTAGCGGTTCCACCGCTCTCTGCTAGCTTTCTCTGAACTTCAGAGAAGTCTTTATACTCTTTATTAACAGTTTCTAATCTTTCTGCAATATCTCCAAAATTTTCTGCTAGGTTTTTAAGACTATCATTCTCTCCAAAAAATCCCAATGATTTTGCAAATCCCTTCGCTAACTCACCGGCAAGAATTAACGCACCTATCCAGCCTGCTGCTCGGAATATCTTATCTACTCCTCCGCTGAATCTTGCTGCCGCACCTTTCATACTCGCCATAGTAGCAGTCCATTGTGCTTTCATCTTTTTCATTGAAAGACTAGCACCTGCTGTCATTCTTCTAAAATTCATTCCTACTTTTTCTGTAAAAGTATTGTGACCACGTTGCATACCTTTTAATGTAGCAATATAGTCTTTTGCTTGCCGCTTATTCATGTTTTTTATTGCACCGTTTCCTGCTTCTGCATGGCGCAACATTTGAGCTATACGTCTTTTATCCTTCTTTAGAGTCTCTTCATTTCCTGATTGAAGCATATCAAGGCCGCTTCCTTTTTTAGCTTTTCCTGCGGCTTTAGCAGCTCCTTTACCTCCTAAACTTTTTTCTAATTTTTCTTGTTGCTTTGCTAAATCTTCTATATCCTGCTGAGCTGCTTGATATGCTCTTCCAGCTTCGTCTGCAGATTCTTTTGACTTTTCTGCCCAATTATCTAGTCCTGGAATAATTGCTTTTATTATAGGAACAGCTAAAGCTGCCAAAGCTATTCCTAACCCTACTAAATTCTCTGTTAAAAACTTTGCAGTAGGTTCTGCTATTGCTGCTGTAAAAGCTTTAATACCTTTCATTATTCTATCAAATTCAACACCTAATCTAGAGACAGCGTTAACTTGTACATCCGTAGCTTTTGCTACCTTACCATACTTAGTCTCTAACTGGTCTTGAACTTCTGCAAATACAGCTTGTTTCTTTTCAAAGTTTGTTAAGTCTTTTGCTGATTTATTTAAAGAAGCAGCATAGTTTTCTTGCGCATCAGCAAGCCGTAGTGTAATACCTAATTCGTCTAAGAGTTCTGGTTCAGCTTTTGTTACACCTCGAATAAGACGATTGAAAGAGTCTGTAACATCTCTTCCAAGTATTTTTGATAAGTTTCCTGCACCTGCAGCTAGCTCTTCTATTTGTCCAGAACCTAAGCCTGAAGCAATACCTATAGAAGCAGCTTCACTTGCTGCTTGGAACTCTAGCATCATTCCTGATGCTTCTTGAATATTCTTTGTGAGGGACTGCATTCCTACACCCGTCGCCGCTGTAAAAGCAACTTGTGAGTCTTGCATTACACGAAAATCAGCAGCCTGCTTCAAGAACTGAAAAGCTGCGGTGATGGCAAAGACGTTAGAAGCAAGAATTGCGTAGGCAGGAACAAGAGTACCTGTCATTCCTTGTGCCATCTTTGAAAAGTTTTTAGTACTATTAGCAGACTGTTGCGACAGTCCTTTTAAATTTCTATCCGCATCTCTGGAGGACTTTCCTGTTTTTGCGCTAGCTTTTCCGGCATCATCAAGAGCAAGGCCTAGTTTTTTGGCGCTAACAGCGACTCTCTGCATGGATCCACCATCAGAGGTTTGAATATCAATAAATACTGTATCTTTTTTTGCCATTAGCCCTTCACATTATGAGTGTAGTTCTTACCACTCGCTTGCTGACGTTTTCTTTCGTCTGCTTTTCTTTTTCTTTCCTGTTCTTGTGCGCGATCTTGTACTATTATACCTTCATACATTTTCATAAAATACAATACAATTTTCTGGTCATCTATTTCAAATAACTTAAATAAAGTGTCTATATGGCTCCAGTTTTTACCCATGTAGGAGCCAGAACTACCATCCCATACATCCGAAAGATAGCTATATACGAAAAATGCCACTTGAACTTCTGCAGGAAATGCAGACGCTTCGAGTGGCATTCTTTGGGGATCTGGTTCTTCGCCTAACTGTTCACAGATAAGTAAATACTTTTCAACATCAATAGATGTTTTTTCTTTTACATATCTTTCAAGTAGAGACTGTATTTCTTCTACTTGTTCCCAGTAAAATTTTCTAAATCACCTACTGTTTCCGTAACCCATGTATCAAAATCTGCAGCGTTTTTCATAAGCAACTCTGCATTGTCTTTTGTCCATGGTAACTCATCGTCAGGCTCGAAGGAAGAAACATCCACCAAAAGAAGCTCTTCTAGGTAACGATATTTTAGTCCTTTCCAACCTTTGATTACTGCTTTACAATACTCAACTAGGAATTTATCTTCATCCAGTTCTTCTTCTAGCTGACGAGTTTTTTTGTTCCACTTATTAGATAAGCATCTTTTACGTAGCTTAACTAACTCCTCTCTTGCTAGATAACACAGATCAACTGTCATTCCTGAGAATCCAGGAAAGTCACAAGATACTGTCTTACTTGGAGTCATAAGACTCGCTAA